>Ga0190275_10000029_pt1 | contig 195247 bp, 196 predicted proteins | sample Popmic550T_FD_133745 | JGI IMG/M metagenome (GOLD analysis project Ga0190275, IMG submission 133745) | Populus adjacent soil microbial communities from riparian zone of Yellowstone River, Montana, USA - 550 T | ecosystem: Environmental > Terrestrial > Soil > Riparian zone > Trees stand...
CAGCAGGACTACGCGCTCTCCGCCCAGGAGCTCGCCGCGTCCGAGGAGGCCGGCATTGCCTAGGCCCGAGCAGCGGATGGTCACCTTCGAGATCGACGGGCGCGACGTGACCGCGCCCGAGGGCGCGATGCTCGTGGACGGCGCGAAGCATGGCGACGTGGAGATCCCGGTCTTCTGTTACGAGCCGAAGATCGGGCCCCCCGTCGGCGCGTGCCGCATGTGCCTCGTGGAGATCGAGGGCATCCCGAAGCTCCAGACCGCCTGCTCGACGCCGGTGAAGGATGGGATGGTCGTCACGACGACCTCCGACCGCGTCAAGTCGGCACAGGAGGCGATCGTCGAGTTCCTGCTCGTCAACCACCCGCTCGACTGCCCGGTCTGCGACAAGGGCGGCGAGTGCCCGCTCCAGGACATCTCGTTCGGATGGGGCGCCGGCCGCTCCCGGATGATCGAGCCGAAGCGCCACTTCAAGAAGCCGGTCGAGCTGTCGCCGCTGGTCGCGATCGACCGCGAGCGCTGCATCCTCTGCTACCGCTGCGTGCGCTTCTCGCAGGAGGTCTCCGAGGACTATCAGCTCGTCTTCCTCGAGCGCGGGGACCACACCTTCGTCGGCACGAACGACGGCGCGCCCTACATCGGCCCCTTCAGCGGCAACATCGTCGAGCTGTGCCCGGTCGGCGCGCTCACCTCGACGTCCTACCGTTTCCGCGCCCGCCCCTGGGACGTCGAGGACTCCGGCTCGATCTGCGCGCTCTGCCCGAGCCAGTGCAACATCGAGTTCACCGTCCGCGACGATGCGCGGATCGTCCGCGTCATGTCGCGCCACAACGAGGACGTCGAGGACGGCTGGCTGTGCGACAAGGGCCGGTACGGGTACCAGGCGGTCCACTCGCCCGAGCGGATCACGACGCCGATGATCATCGATGGCGGCGTTCTGCGCGAGGTGGCCTGGGAGCGTGCGCTCGAGGTCGCCGCGGCCGGCCTGAAGAAGGCCGGCCGCGCGACCGCCGCGCTCGTCGGCGGCGAGACCACCAACGAGGAGGGCTTCCTGCTCCAGCGCCTGATGCGCGAGGCGCTCGGCTCACCGCACATCGACTCGCGCGCGAGCGGCGTGCTCGACCCCGACCAGGCGCGCGTGCTCGCCCGCCCCGATCTGAGCGTCCCGGTGTGGGACATCGAGAACGCCGCGACGATCCTCGTGTTCGACACCGACCTGGTCGAGGAGGCACCGATCATCGACCTTCGCGTTCGGAAGGCACGCCGCCGGCGCGGGGCGAAGTTGGTCGTCGCCTCGAGCCGTCCAACGACCCTCGACGCGAACGCCGAGCACGTCATGCGCTTCCCGCCGGGCGGTGCGGAGGCCGCGCTGCAGAAGCTCGCGGACTCGGATCACCTCGGCGAGGGCCCGGTCGTGATCATCTGGGGCGAGCGGCTCTCGCACGGGCGCCGGGGGAAGCGGGGCGTGGCCGCGTTGCTCGCGCTGGCGCGGAAGCTCAACCTGCAGGCCACCGACGGCGCCGGCCTGATCGAGATCCCGCGCGGGACCAACGCGCGCGGACTCCGCGAGGTCGGCTGTCTGCCGAACCTCGGTCCGGGGCTGGCAGACGTCCCCAAGCCCGGCAAGGGCGCGGAGCAGATCGCCGCCGCGCTCGGCGGCAAGCTGTCGGCGCTCATCCTGCTGAACACCGATCCGCCCGCGACGGGCGCGAGCTTCGTGGTCGCGTTCGCCGACCACTTGACGCCCGGCATCGAGCGCGCGAACGTCATCTTCCCCGCCGCCTCCTACGCGGAGAAGGAGGGGACGATGACGCACCCGGACGGCCGCCTCCAGCGCCTGCGCCAGGCGATCGGCCACCCCGGCGAGGTGCGCCAGCCCGCGCTGGTGCTGGCGGAGCTGACGGACCGACTCGGATTTACCACGGGGCCAGGCCCCGTGGTAAGCACGCCGCACGTCACCCGGCAGATCGCCGACGCGGTTCCGTTCTACGCGGGCATCACCCTCGACGAGATCGGCGGCCGCGGCGTGCGCTGGCAGGAACGTGACGCGGCGTCCGCGCTCGATGCGCCGGAGATCTCGGAAGAGCCCCTCAAGCGGCCGCCGACGCTGCCCAAGGGCTTGAAGCTCGGCACGGTACGCAGCCTGTGGGCGGGCCGCGAGACCCGCCACGCGCCGGCGCTCAGGTTCCTCGCCCCGCGGCAGCAGGCCGAGCTGTCCGCCGAGGACGCGCGCGAGCTCGGCGTCCGCCCCGGCGACGAGGTCATCGTGGCCGTCAACGGCACTTCGGTGCAGGCCATCGCGCGCTTGCGTCAGGCCGTCCCGCCCGGCACGGTGTTCCTGCTCGAGGGCGAGCTCGACCACGGTGCCGTCGTGGAGGTGCGCAAGGCGTGACCCTCGCCGAGGTCGGCTTCGTGGAGTCCACGCTCGTCCAGGTGGTGAAGGTCTTCGTGATCTTCGGCTTCATCCTGGCCGTCACGCCGATCGTCCTGCTCGTGGAGCGCAAGTTCATGGGCCGGATGCAGGCCCGCTACGGGCCGAACCGGGTCGGGCCCTACGGCTCGCTCCAGCCGCTCGCGGACGTGATCAAGCTGCTGTCGAAGGAGCACTCCGAGCCGCGCACCGCGGTGCCGTGGATGATGGCGCTGGCGCCGATGATCTCGGTGGTCACCGCGGTCGCGACGCTCGCGCTCGTCCCCTTCGGCGACACGCGCCAGGACGGCCTGTTCGGCGCCGACTACGGCCTGTACGGGATCGACGTCTCGATCGGGATCCTCTACGCGTTCGCGTTCGGCGCGATCGCGTTCTACGGCTTCATGCTCGGTGGCTGGGCATCGGGGTCGAAGTACTCGTTCCTCGGCGCCATGCGCAGCGCCGCCCAGCTGATCTCGTACGAGGTCGCGCTCGGCCTCTCGCTGCTCGGCATCGTCATGACGGCGGGCACCCTCTCGCTCACCGAGATCGTCGAGTACCAGGACACGATCTGGTTCATCGTGCCGCAGTTCGTCGGCTTCCTGATCTTCCTCGTGGCCGGCTTCGCCGAGACCGCCCGAGCGCCGTTCGACCTGCCGGAGGCGGATGCCGAGATCGTTGCGGGCTACAACACCGAATACGGCGGGATGCGCTTCGGCGCGTTCTTCATGGCCGAGTACATGCACATCATCGTGTTCGCCGGCCTGTGCACCGCGCTCTTCCTCGGCGGCTGGCACGGCCCGGGGCCGGCCTACCTCGACCCGCTGTGGGTGATCGTGAAGATGGCGGCGATCGTGCTGCTGTTCATCTGGGTGCGCACGACGCTGCCGCGCCTGCGCTACGACCAGCTGATGAGCTTCGGCTGGAAGGTCCTGCTGCCCCTCGCGACGCTGAACGCGCTCGTCACCGCGATCGTGGTGGTGGCCTGGTGAGCTGGGATCCCGGAGAGGACGTCCTCGCCGTCCAGCGCGGCCCTGAGCCCGGCGGCGCCGGCGGCGCATACCGAACCTTCGCCGGCACTCTGCGTGGCCTCCGGACGACGTTCGCGCGCCTGTTCGAGGAGCCCGTCACGATCGAGTATCCGGAGGAGAAGACGCCCGTCTATCCGCGCTGGCGGGGCAAGCACAAGCTGCACCGGTTCGAGGACACCGGGCTCGAGAAGTGCGTCGGCTGCTCGCTGTGCGCCGCCGCCTGCCCGGCCGACTGCATCCGCGTGGTCGCGGCGGAGAACACACCCGACAACCAGGTGTCGGCCGGCGAGCGCTACGCGGCGGTCTACGAGATCAACATGACCCGCTGCATCTTCTGCGGCTACTGCGAGCTCGCGTGCCCGTTCGACGCGATCACGATGGGCAACGACTACGAGCTCGCCGACTACGAGCGCAGCGACCTGATCTTCACCAAGGAGATGCTGCTCGCGGACCACCCGGAGCGGACGCCTCTCCGGCGCGAGGGCGAGTAACCGAGGGAGGCCGGCTTGCTGTTCGAGCAGATCATGTTCTTCGTCGCCGCGGCGGGGACGCTCGCGGGGGCGCTCGGCGTGGTGATCCTCCGCAACCCGTTCTACAGCGTGCTCTCGCTGATCGGCCACCTGCTCTCGCTGGCGATCCTCTTCCTGCTGCTCCACTCCGAGTTCCTGGCGGCGGCGCAGATCGTGGTCTACGCGGGCGCGATCATGGTCCTCTACCTGTTCGTGACCGCCTACGTGGGTGGCATCGACCAGACGATCCGCCGCGGCGGGGAAGCGGGCGCGATCGGGCAGCTCGGCGTGGTCATGGCCGGTGCGGTGTTCGTGGTGATCGCGCTCGCCGTGCTCGGGTCGAGCCTGGAGGCGCTCGACACGCGCGGCGCCGACCTGGAGCCCGGCTTCGGCTCGCCGGGCCAGATCGGCGAGCTCCTGCTCAGCAAGTTCCTGATCCCGTTCGAGGCGGCGTCGTTCCTGCTCTTGGTCGCCGCCGTCTGCGCCGTCGTCCTGGCGCGCCGCAGGCGCGGACTCGAGACCGACGACGACGAGGCGGGGGGAGTGGCGGTCTAGTGGACGTCGTCTGGTTCGTCGTCCTCTCCGCGCTGATCTTCGCGATCGGGGCCGCCGGCGTGATGACCCGCCGCAGCCCGCTCGTGATCCTGCTCTGCACCGAGCTGATGCTGAACGCGTGCAACCTCGCGCTCCTCTCCTTCGCGCGCATGCACGGCTCGGGTGATGGCCAGATCTTCGCCCTGATCGTGATGGTCGTGGCCGCCTGCGAGGTCGTGATCGGCCTCGGCCTGATCGTCGCGATCTACCGCCGCAGGCTGCCGATCGACGTGGATGAGCTCTCGGAGCTGCGCGGATGAGCCCGGGCGACTACGGCTGGCTGGTCCTCGGGTTCCCGCTCCTCGGCACGATCGTGCTGGCGCTCGGCTGGCGGGTGCTTCCAGGTCGCAGCGCCGGCTGGATCGGCTCCGCGTCGATCCTCGCGTCGTTCCTGGCCGCGGTCGGCGCGCTGGTCCAGCTTCAGGACCTGCCGGAGACGGAGCGCCACGTCGAGTCCGCGCTCTTCGACTACACCGAGACGCTAGGGATCTCGGTCGAGCTCGGGATCCTCGTGGACCCGCTGTCGGTCCTGATGATGCTCGTCGTCTCGGGAGTCTCGTTCCTGATCCACCTCTACTCGGTGGGCTACATGGCGAGCGACCGCGGCTACGTGCGGTTCTTCGCGTACCTGAACTTCTTCGTCTTCTCGATGCTGCTGCTCGTCCTTGCGGGCAACTTCATTCTGCTGACGATCGGCTGGGCCTTCGTCGGCGCGGCCTCGTACCTACTCATCTCGTTCTGGTACCGGCGCGAGACCGCGACGAGCGCCGGGATCAAGGCGTTCGTGATGAACGTGATCGGCGACGTCGGCCTGGTCGTGGCCGCGTTCCTCCTGTTCGACGCGACCGGAGCGCTCGACTACGCCGGTGTGTTCGAGGGCGCGCAGGGGCTCGGCGAGAACGACGGCCAGCTCGTGGCGGCGTGCATCTGCCTGCTGGTGGGTGCATTCGCGAAGTCCGCGCAGATCCCGTTGCACACCTGGTTGCCCGACGCGATGGAGGGCCCCACCCCCGTCTCCGCGCTGATCCACGCGGCGACGATGGTCACCGCCGGCGTCTATCTGATCGCGCGCGCGCATCCCCTGTTCGAGTTGGCGCCGACCGCCGCGGACGTGGCCGCCGTCGCGGGCACGCTGACGCTGCTGGTCGCCGCCACGATCGCGCTGGTCGTGACCGACCTGAAGCGCGTGATCGCCTACTCGACCATGTCGCAGATCGGCTACATGGTGCTCGGCGTGTCGGCGTTCGCGTACGGCGCGGGGCTCTTCCACCTGATGACGCACGCGTTCTTCAAGGCGCTGCTCTTCATGAGCGCCGGCTCGGTGATCGCGGCCATGGGCGGCGTCCAGTCACTCGACCGGATGGGGGGCTTCCGGAAAGCGATGCCCTTCACGTTCGTCACGTTCACGATCGGGGCGTTCGCACTGGCCGGCTTCCCTCTGTTCTCGGGCTTCTTCTCGAAGGACGAGATCATCGCGTTCACCCTGCACCGCGGCGGGCTGTACACCGTGCTGGGCGTGGTCGCCTACGTCGCGTCCTTCATGACGGCCTTCTACGCGTTCCGGATGGTCTTCCGCGTCTTCTTCGGACCCCCGGTCGACGAGGCGCGCACGCTCCAGCAGGGCTTTCTCACCCACTCTCACCATGAGAACCCGGCAACCGGCGAGACGGAGGACACCGACGTCGGGTTCCCCGGGCCCGAGCACGAGATAGCCGAGCAATCGCGGCCGATGTCGGCCGCGATGGCGCCGCTGGCGCTCCTCTCGATCGCGGGCGGCATCGTGGCGATCCCGGGCGTGACGGAGACGCTCGAGCAGTTCCTCGAGCCCGCGTTCGAGGGATCGGCCCACCTCGAGGACCATCCCTCCGAGGAGGCCGAGATGACCGGACTCGCCATCGGCGCAGCGATCTCGGTCGTCGGGATCCTGCTCGCGTGGGGGTTCTACGTGCTCCGCCCCGGCACGACGGTCCGGCTGCGCGACCGGCTGCGCCCCCTGCACGACTTCCTCGCCCACAAGTGGTACTTCGACGAGCTGTACGACCTCGCCGTCGTGCGCCCCGGCGCCGCCGTGGGCCGCTTCGGGGCGACCGTCGTCGAGAGCGTCTTCGTGCAGGACGTGCTCGTCGGGGGCTCGACCGCCGTGGTGCGCGCAGGGTCCTCGTTCGCCCGCGGCCTCCAGACGGGTTACCTGCGCTCGTACGCGCTGCTGCTCGTCGCCGGCCTGGCCGGCCTCGGCCTCTACTTCCTGATCGCGTCGATCTGAGCCCGTGACGATCCATCTGACAATCGTCATCTTCCTGCCGCTCGCCGGGGCGCTCGTCGGCGCGCTGTTGCCCGCGTCACGGGCGCAGTGGGGCGCGTTCGCAGGCATCGTGGCCACCGCCGCCTATGCGGCGGTCATGGCCTTCGACTTCGAGCGCGGGCCGGACGGGCTGCAGTACGTGACCGACGACGCCTGGATCTCGGAGCTGGGCATCCGGTGGTCACTCGGCGTCGACGGGCTGAACCTGTGGCTGATCGCGCTGACAGCGCTGCTCTGGGTCGGCGCGGCGCTCTACGCGTGGCGGGCCGAGCGTTACCGCGACCGCGTGAAGCCGCGCGTCTTCTGGTTCTGGATGGCGCTCGGCGAGACCGCCGTCCTCGGCGCGCTGTGCGCGCAGGACCTGGCGCTCTTCGTCTTCTTCTTCGACCTCATGCTGGTGCCGTTCTACTTCCTGATCGGCGTGTGGGGCGAGGAGGACCGGATCGCGGCCACGACCAAGATGGTCATCTACACGCTGGTCGGGTCGCTGCTGATGCTGGCCGGCGCGGTCGCGCTCGGAGTGCTCGCCACACCGGAGGGAGGGGAGCTCTCCTTCGCGCTCGCCGACCTCGAGCAGAACACCCTCGGCGAGGGCACCCAGCAGTGGATCTTCCTGCTCTTCGCGGCGGCGTTCCTGGTGAAGGCGCCGGTGTTCCCGCTGCACGGCTGGATGCCGGACGCGTACCGGGCCGCGCCCCTGCCGGTGCTGGTCGTGTTCTCGGCGGTCGTGTCGAAGATCGGCGTCTACGGGTTCCTTCGGATCGTCCTGCCGGTCCTCCCCGACGCGTCGCTCCACTTCCAGGACGTGATGCTCGCGTTCGCGGTGGTCTCGATCCTGTACGGGTCGGTGGTCGCGTTCTCGCAGGACGACACCCGGCTCGTCGTCGGCTACTCCTCCATCGCGCAGCTCGGGTTCATCCTGCTCGGCATCTTCTCGATGGACCCGAAGGGCGCGGAGGGCGCGGTGATGCAGATGGTCAACCACGGCCTCGTCGCCGCCGGGCTGTTCTTTGCGATTGCGGCGCTCGCGCGCCGGGCCGGCGGGTCGGAGCTGCTCTCGCGGATGGGCGGCATCGCCTTCCGCGCCCCGGCGCTGGCGGCGCTGCTCTTGATTCTCGCGTTCGCCAACCTCGCCATGCCGGGCACCCCGAACTTCGTCGGCGAGCTCCTGATCCTGTTCGGCACCTTCGAGGACGAGCTCGTGTGGGGGCTCGTCGCGACCGCGGGTGTCGTGCTCGCGTCCGTGTACACGATCCGCCTCTTCATCCGCGCGATGCACAACCGCCAGGGCGAGGCGGTCGAGTCGCGCGACGCGTGCCTGCTCGAGATCGGGGTGCTCGCGCCGCTGGTGGCGGTCGTGATCGCCCTCGGCGTCTATCCGCAGGTGATCCTCGACGGCATCGAGCCGGCCGTCGCCGAGGGCACCCACCGCGAGGTCAGCATCATCTCCAGTGCGCCCCCTCGGGACGCGCCGGTCGGGGACCCGGACGCCTATGAGCGGGACGAGCTCCAGGTCGAGGACTACGAGGGGCCGCCGGAGTGATCGACCTCTTCCACATCGCGCAGGTCGAGGCGCCCGAGATCGACTACGAGGGGCTCTCGCCTCTCTTCGCGCTCGCGGGCGGCGCGGTGATCGTGCTGCTGACCAGCCTGTTCCGGGCGCGCTTCGTACAGCGCGTGCTCGTCCCGCTTCTGACCCTGGTCGCGCTGGGCGCCGCGCTCGGACTGACGATCTGGCAGTGGGAGACGGGTGACCTCGAGCCGATCATCGAGAACGCGCTCGCCGTGGACACGCTCGCGCTCGGGGCCGGCCTCCTCTTCTACGTCGCGGCGATCCTGACCGTGCTCCTGTCGCTCCGCGCCGAGGCCGCGGCCGTGGCCGGGCGCGGCGAGTACTACGCGCTGCTCCTGTCATCGGTCGCCGGGATGGTCGTGCTGGCCGCCGCCGAGAACCTCGTCACGCTGTTCGTGGGGCTCGAGCTCCTGTCGATCCCGCTGTATGCGCTGTGCGCGTCAGAGCTGCGCCGGGCGACGTCGCTCGAGTCCGGGCTGAAGTACCTGATCGTCGGCTCGCTGGGGTCCGCCACGCTGCTCTACGGACTCGCGATGCTCTACGGCGCCACGGGCGCCACCGACTTCGACGCGATCTTCGATGCCGTCGGCGACGAGGTCGGGCTGGACGATCCGCTGCTCCTGATCGGCATTGCGCTCGCGATGGTCGGTTTGGCGTTCAAGGCGTCGGTCGCGCCCTTCCACCAGTGGTCGCCCGACGTGTACCAGGGCGCCCCCACACCGGTCACCGCGTTCATGGCGACCGCGACGAAGGTCGCCGCCTTCACGGTGATCGTGCGCCTGTTCGAGCACGCGCTGTGGTTCGAGCAGACGAACTGGGCGCCCGCGCTCGCCGCGCTCGCGACGGTCTCGATCATCATCGGGAACGTCGGCGCACTGCGGCAGCGGTCGCTCAAGCGCCTGTTGGCGTGGTCCGGCGTCGCGCAGGCGGGCTACATCCTCGCCGGGGTGGTCGTCGGCACGGAGCTGGGCGTCAGGGCGACGTGGTTCTACCTCGCGACGTACCTGCTCATGAACGTCGCCGCGTTCGCGGTGGTCATCGCGCGCGAGCGCGTATCGGAGGCGGGCGACGACCTGAAGTCCTTCGAGGGTCTCGGGCAGGCCAGCCCGCTGCTGGCATGGCCCATGACGATCGCGATGCTTGCGCTCGCGGGGTTCCCGGCTACGGCGGGGTTCATCGGGAAGTTCTATTTGATCGACGCGACCGTGGCGGGCGACTACGCGTGGCTCGGAATCCTGATCGTCGTGGGCTCGATGATCTCGCTGGCGTACTACCTGCGCGTCATCGCCGTCATGTGGATGGGCGGGGTCGAGGTCGAACTGCCCACCGGCCGCAAGGTACGGCCGGTCGGCGGCTGGTCCCCCGAGGCCGACGCCCGCGCCCAGCCCGAGGTGACCGCCGTCGCGCTCCTGTGCGGCGCGGCGACGATCTTCTTCGGGATCGTCCCCTCGCCGCTGTTCGACCTGGCGCGCGACGTCGGCACCTCGCTGTCACATCTGGTCTAGCCCCCCGACCAGGAGGGCTAGCTACTTCGCGAACAGCTGCCCGCGGATGGCCCCGTTCGGGAAGTCTGCGGTGTGGACGTTCACGTAATAGCCGCCGGGCTTGTCGAGAATCGCCTGACGGTCGCCCTTTGCGACCTCCACGCAGGCGCTCGTGGCGGCATGGCCGCCCTTGCTGGGCCACTCGAGCGTGACCACCACCGGGCCGTCTGCCTTCTTCCCGCCCTTGTGGATGTGCGCGGCGATCGGCTTCTTGATGTTCTTGACCGACACGCCGAAGCAGAGCTTTTTGCCCTTGAACGTGGCCGAGAACGCGCCGGCCCCGTTGGGGTCCGCGCCTTCGAGCGACGCGAAGAAGCCGTTGATCCCGATGCTGTTGGCCTGTCCGCTCACGCCGACCGCGATCACCAGCGCGGCAACGGCTGCGGATGCGAATGCCGTGAGGGCGAGTCGCAATTTCATGGTTCCTCCTCCTGTCGTTGGGGTAGCCAGCCCTACATGGTGCACAAGGAGCCAATCATCACCGCCTACCGCGACGGGCCTCTCCTCGTCCGCGGCCCGGTCCGCCTTCAGGACCAGGAGGGCAACGAGATCGAGCTCGACCGCTCGCCGGTCGCGCTCTGCCGCTGTGGGAAGTCGCGGCTGCGCCCGTTCTGCGACGGGTCACACAAGGTGATCCGCTTCAGCGCCCCCAGCGGTCCCGAGAACCGCAGCACCTAGCCGAACTCTGTGGCGCGCGCGCCGGAAACCGGCGCGCGCGCCACAGAGTTCAGCAGCGAAGTCTCGCCGCGGTTCCAGGCGCTCGTGAGGTGGCGCGCCCAGTTCCCTTCGACGAGGTTGAGCGCGCGGGCGCCCCACAGGATGTCGTTTGCGACCGCGGGCTCGGCGTGCGCCAGGCCGCCGGCCAGGTCCACGGCGGCGATGTTCTCGTGCACCGCGTCGGCCACGACGTGCTCGTCGAAGAACGCCGTCGCGCGCTCGCCCATGCCGAGCCGGCGGAGCCCGTCGGCGTAGCGGTGGTTCGGCACCGACGAGGTCATCTCGAAGAGCGCGAGGTGGCCGCAGATCGCCCCTCGGAAGCGGCGGTGCATGCCGAGCAGCGACATCAGGTTCACCGTCGCCAGCGTCACGCCCGGGATGCGGTCCAGGTAGGCGCCGTATGACGAATCGAGGCCGAGCGCATCCATCGTGTCGGCGAATAGCTGCGCGTGGACGCGCGCGGCGTCGCCGCCGCCGTACTCGTCGTAGAGGATCTCGACCAGCGCGGCCTTCGGCTTCCCGCTCAGCCGCGGGAGCGCCCAGGCATGCGGATCGGACTCCTTCAGCTGGTACGCGGAGCGGTGGATCACGAACTCCTTGACCTGGTCGAGGTCCGCCTCGCGCTCGACGAAGCGCGAGAGCGACGGGGCGTCGTCTGCGTCCGCGATCGCGCGCAGCGCGAGGTCCATCTCGTCCGGCGGGGGCGGGTCCGGCAGCGGTCCGACCGCCTCGGCGAGAGCGTCCGCGAAGACGGCCTCGAGCACGCCGCGGAACGCGACCAGCGCGGGCGCCGACTCCCACTCCTCGGCGACCCCGTCGAACCCCCGGTACGCGAGCTCGTAGCAGGCGTAGAGCGCCAGGTGCAGGTCGTCGTCGCGCAGCGGATCGTCGACGCTCACGTCGTCAGGACCACTTAACGGGCCACCCGCCGAGGTCAGCTCCGTGAACAGGTGGTCACTCAGCGGCCCGCGCGGTTGCGGAAGCGGCGGCATGCTCCTGAACTACCCCAGGAATCCCGCGGCAATCGCCCGCACCGCCGCGTGGGCGTCGCGGGCTCGCCGCAGGCGCACCGCGCCGTTCGTCTCGACCATCGCGCGCGCGTGGGCGAGGTCGGCCCCGACCCGCAGCGCGCAGGGCGCGATCTCCTCGAGCAGGGCGAGCAGCCGCTCCCGCGCCGGCCGGCGCTCGCCCGTGTCGAGGTCCACCAGAACCCCCTCGACACCGTCCCGGGCCGCGAGCCACCGGTTCTCCTCGATCTTCCAGCGCGGATGATCGGAAAGGCGGTCGCCGCCGTCGTGCCGCTCCACCAGCCACGCGATCAGCGCATGGACGAACGCGGCGACGCCCGCGGACTCGGCCACGGTCGCCTGCGCGTCGGGCACGCGCACCTCGAGCGTGCCGAGGTGCGCGCGCGGCCGGAGCTCCCACCACCACGCCCGCGGCTCGAACAGGTCCGCGTCAGCCCCCCACCGCATGGCCGCGGCGAACTCGTCCCAACTCTCGATCCGCGGCGGCACGCCCTGGCGCGGGAGCTGCTCGCCGATCTTCGGCCGCACGGACGCGAACTCGCTGTCGCGCCCCTCGTACCAGCGGGCGTTCGCCGCCAGCGCGGCGATCTCGGGCAGGTACGAGCGCAGGGCGTTGTAGACGGTCAGCGTGCGCTCGGCGCCGCCCACGGCGACGTGCACCTGCAGCGCGAAGACGAGCTGGCTGCGGGCGACGCGGCCGTAGCGCTCGCGCGTGTCGTCATAGGACTCGTGGTCGTTGAGGACCCCCTCGGCGGCGGCGAACGGGTGGACCCCGGCGCCGCCGAACTGCCAGCGCCCCGCGGCCGCCTCCACGAGGTCCCGGCGCGCCGCGGCCAGCGCTTCCGCGACCTCGGGCACCGCGCGCAGGGGCGGCGTGACGATCTCGACCTGGGCCGCCGGAAGCTCGCGCTTGAAGCGCGGGTCGGCCCCGGTCAGCGCCAGCAACTCCTCGGCGGCGGGCGTAAGGTCAAGCGTCTCCGGGTCGAGCACCATCAGCTCCTCCTCGACGCCGATCGTGAGCGGATCGGCGGCGTCGAAGGCCGAGCGGAGCTCGTCGCCGGTTGGGGGAGGCACGGTGCTCATGCGCGGTTGCGGCACGATAGGCCGTGATGCGCCTCGTCACGCTTCCAGGGGTCTTCACGCCGCCGAGCGACTCGTGGCTTCTCGTCGAGGAGGTGCGTCGCGCCGAGCTGGCGCAGGACGCCACGGTGCTCGACGTCTTCACGGGCAGCGGCGTTCTCGCGATCGCGGCGGCGCTCGCCGGCGCGCGGCAGGCGACCGCCGTCGACATCTCGCGGCGCGCGGTCGCGACGGTGCGCATTAACGCGCGGCTCAACGGCGTCCGGGTGCGCGCCCTCCGCGGCGACGTGTTCGCACCGGTCGCCGGCCGGCGGTTCGACCTGATCCTCGCCAACCCGCCGTACGTCCCGAGCGCATCCGACGCCGTCCCGGCGCGCGGAGCGCAGCGCGCCTGGGAGGCGGGACGCGACGGGCGCGCCCTGCTCGACCGCTTCTGCCCGCACGTCGGTAAGCACCTGAACCCCGGCGGCCGGGTGCTGATCGTGCAGTCCGCCCTCTCAGGCGAGGAGGCCACACTCGCCGCGCTCGCGGGCGCCGGGCTCGAGCCCGAGGTGGTCGCGCGGCACCGCGGGGCGCTGGGGCCGATCGTCTCGGCGCGCGCTCCGCTGCTCGAGGAGCGCGGCCTGCTCGCGCCCGGCGAGCGCGAGGAGGACCTGCTCGTGATCGAGGGCCGGGCCTAGGCGGCCGCATCTCGGTGTGCGCACACGTGCGCGCTGAGAGCGGAACTGCGGCTGGGTAGGAGGGGTGAAGGGCCCGCCGCCAACGGGTCGATTGGAAGCTATGCGGGATTTACCACCGTATGGGTGGTTAATCCCGCGCGGCTTCAGAGGAGCGTTCCGCCGAGGGTGCGCACCCCTTTCGCCCTACCCAGCCTCAGCCCGATTGCGCACACTGATAAGCGAGAGGAGGGCCGGGCCTAGGCGGCCTGGTACTCGAAGCGCTCGTTCCGCCGGATGGCGCCGTCCTCGATCGCCAGCGTATGCCGCCGTGCGCCGATCTCGAGGACGGCGGGGTCGAGTGAACCGGCGTCGTACAGGCAGATCGCGAGCGCGCCGTGACTCGTGATGATCGAGTGCGCCGCCACCTCGTAGCGGTCGAGCTCAGCGGGCGGGACGCCCCCGGCGAGGCCGTCGTCGAGCTGGGCGAGCACACGCGTCGTGCGTTCCTCCCCGCCGATCAACGCGTCGTACATCGACGCGATCCGGTCGGCGTCGAAGTCGCCGTAGATCTGCTCGGCGTCCTCCCACTCGACGAGCAGCTCGACGTCCGCCGCGAGCATCGAAGCGATCCCCTCCCGCATCTCGTCGCGGAGCGGTGCGATCACACGCTCGCCGGCGTTGACGCCTTCGGTCAGGTAACGGGCACAGAACGGGGCGACGGTCGAGGGATCCTCGTAGGCCAGGGTGGCGTGGTCCCCCGCGGCGAGGTTGCGCCCGCAGCGCCGCGCATCGTCGAAGTTCCCATCCAGGACGCGGCAATACTCGCCTTCGCAGCTCGGGCAGGGGGTGGCCACCGCCCCGGGGAAGGCGGAATACGTCATCTCATTGCAGCGTGAGCACTCGAAGATCGGCAAGCTTCCCCCTTCCGCCGATCGGTGCGGTCCTGGCCCCTGCGGGCGAGTCTACCCGTCGACGACGAGGCCGTGGCGAGCGGTGTTCTCGGTCACCACGCGGGGTTCCATGAACTGGAGGACGTATCCCGGCCCACCCGCCTTCGACCCGATCCCCGAGCGTCGGTTCCCGCCGAAGGGCTGGCGCCCCACCTTCGCGCCGGTAATCCCGCGATTCACGTACAGGTTCCCGACCGGCACTCGCCGCTTGACCTCCTCGACCACACCGGGACTGCGCGAGAAGACGCCGGCGGTCAGCGCGAAGGGCGCCCGCTCGAGCGCCGCGAGCGCCTCGTCGACGTTCGCCACGGCCTCGACGGCCAGCAGCGGGCCGAAGATCTCCTCGGCGAGGACCGGCGAATCATCCGGCAACGCGTGCGCAACCCCCGGGCTGCAGAACCAGCCGTCCGCGGCCGGCGGCGGTCCGGGACGCTCGAGCGCGCCCGTCCGGGCCGCCTCGGCCGCGTAGCGCTCGACGCGGTCGCGGGCCTCGCGCTCGATCACCGGCGGCACGTCCGTCCCGAAGGTCTCGGCCTGGCCGACGACGAGCGTCGCGGTCGCGCCGACGATGCGCTCGAGCAACTGCTCCGCCACGTCGCGGTGCGCCAGCACGCGCGCCGCCGCCGAGCACTTCTGCCCGGCGTAACCGAACGCGGACGCGACGATCGCGGGCACCGCCTCGTCGAGGTCGGCGTCGGCGTCCACCATCACGCAGTTCTTGCCACCCATCTCCGAGACGACGCGCTTGACGTGGTGCTGCTCCCTCGGGGTCTCCGCGGCCGCGCGCACGATCTCCAGGCCGACACCGCTGGATCCCGTGAACGCGATCGTGTGCACGCCGGGGTGGCGCACGAGTGCCTCGCCGGCGTCGCCGAAGCCCGGCAGGAGCGACAACGCCCCGGCTGGAAGGCCCGCCTCGCGCAGCGCGGTGGCGAGCGCGTAGCCACACGCCGGCGACTGCTCGGCGGGCTTGAGGACCACGGCGTTCCCGGCGGCGAGCGCGGCGGCCGCCATGCCGCACGGGATCGCGATCGGGAAGTTCCACGGCGCGATCACGGCAGCGACGCCGCGGCCCGCGTACCGCAGCGTGTTGCGCTCGCCCGGCACCTGGATCAGCTCCGGGCTCTCCTCCAGCTCGACCGCCTGCCGGGCGTAGTACTCGAGGAAGTCGATCGCCTCGCAGACGTCCGCGTCGGCCTCGCCCCATGGCTTGGCGCACTCCCGCACCTCGAGGGCGGCCAGGTCGAGCCGGTGCCGACGAATCAGATCCGCGGCCCGGACGAGCACCTCGGCCCGCTCGGACGCGGGCGTGTCGCGCCAGCCGCCCGCCGCGGCGGTGGCCGCCGCGACCGCCGCGTCGGCCTCGGCCGGCCCGGCCCGGCCCGCGGTGGCCACCACCCGGCCGGGCGCCCCTGGGTCGGTCGACTCGAACCCGCTCGCGGCGCCCTCGTCGTCACCGACCAGGATCGGCACCTCGAGCGGCAGACGCTGGTCCAGTCGCGCGAGCGCCTCCGTCAGGACGTGGCGGTTCGAGGCGCGCCGCAGCTCCAGCTCGGGCTCGTTCGCGAAGGGCTTCACGGCGCTGCCAGAAGCTCCTCGACGGCCGCGCCGCGCGCCTGCTCGTGCAGGAAGGACTCGTTCGCGGTGTTCTCGAGCAGGCGGCGAACCAGGTACGCCATCCCGGCGACGAGGTCGCCGACCGGGCAGTAGGCGCGCACCGGCACCCCGCGGCGCGAGAGCGCATGCGCCAGGTCGTCGCCCAGCCCGCGCAGCACCTGGACCTCGAGGTCCAGGTCGCCCGCATAGGCGAGGGCGTGGGCCACCGAGCGGAGGTTGTGCGACGCGACCGCCACCCCCACGATCGGCCGTGCGTCCAGCAGCGTGCGCGTGAGCGCCTCGAAGTTGCGATCGCAGTCTGCCTTGCTCTCGAAGACCGGCGCGCTCCAGCCGTGCTGGCGCGCCTCGATCACCTCGTGGTCCCAGTACGCGCCCTTCACGAGCCGGATCACGAGCGGCGCCTGCCGTCCGCCGGTGCGCGCCCATTCGAGGATCCGCTCGAGCTCCTCCGGCGAGTCGCGCAGGTAGGCCTGGAGCACGAGCCCCGCCGACGGGCCGTCCCGGAACTCCTCCTCGTCGAGCAGGCCGAAGACCAGCTCGAGCGTTGTCTCGAGCGAGTCGAGCGACTCCATGTCCACGTGCAGATGGGCGCCGACGGCACGCGCGCTGGCGAGAAGCGGCCGCAGCCGCGCCGCCGCGTCGTCAGCGCCCAGGTCGGGGGCCTCCGGGTTCAGCGCCGGGGTCAGCGCGGACACCTTGACCGACAGGTTCGGCTGCGGCGCGCCCGGCCACGCGGCCATGGCGTCGCCGAGGGTGTCGAGCGCCTCCTGGCACCGCGCCGCGTAACGGTCCGCCTCGGCCGACGAGACGGTCGCCTCGCCGAGCAGGTCCACCGTGGTGAGCACCCCGTCGTCGTGGAGCGCGCGCAGCGGCCTGAGGGCGTCGCGCGGGCTCTCGCCGACGATGAAACGGTGCGCCATGTGCCGCACGCCCGCGGCCGCCGCCGCGCCGAGCGCCTTGCGGCCCGCGCGCGAGTCGGCGGCGCGCATCGCCGCGCCGACGGTCGGGGTCGGTCCGTCCACCTGCGCGAGGTACTCGCCAAGATGGCGCGCCAGGTCGTCGAGCGACCGGCACGCCGGGGTCACGTCCACCAGCCGGAAGAGCGCGGCGCGCAGCTCGGCGTCGCGCGCCGCCAGCTCCATCGCGCGCTCGTCGATCGCCTTCAGGGGATTCCGCGCGCGCCCGGGCATCGCCTCGGCGAGCTCGCGGCCGATGCGCTGGACATCCGCTTCGAGGGGCACCTGTCCAAAGCTACTCCTAGACTGCTCCGCCCCATGGAGTACCCCGTCGAGGCGTTCAGCGAGGAGGAGCGAGACCGCCTCGCCCCCCACTTCACGAACCTCGACCGGCCCGTGTTCGCGCTCGTGGGCCTGCCCGAGACGGTCAAGGGCGCCCTATTCGCCCGCTATTCGCGCTACCAGGGCACTCTCAGGCGCCTGTATCTCGACGAGTTCGCCGACGACGTCCCGCCCGCGCAGCCGCACGAGGGCGAGGGCGAACGCGCCGCCCAGCTCTACGAGCGGATCTTCCTCGGCTATGGCGACGACTCGGTCGCCCAGCTCGGCGGTGCGCACGTGGCCTGCGAGTGGGTCTCGAACGTGCTCACGAAGGTCCTGCAGCGCCCGCGGCTCGCCTCCTACCTCGAGCAGTCCACGCGCTACATCTCGTACGACGCGGCGATGCCGGGCGGCGGCTACCGCTACTGGCGCCACCCCGAGCTCGGCCCGGAGTACGCGCACACGATGGACAGCCTGTTCGATGCGTACGCGCGCAGCCTGCCGATCGTCGAGGCGTGGGCGGCGGACCGGTTCCCGCGAAGCGAGACGGAGCCCGAGTCCGCGTACCGCCGGTCGATCAAGGCGAAGGCGCTCGACCTGCTCCGCGGTCTGCTGCCGGCCGCGTCGCTCTCGCACATGGGGATCTTCGCCAGCGGGCAGGCATACGAGCAGCTCGTCCTCCGCCTCATGGCGTCGCCGCTGCCGGAGGCACGGGACTACGGCGCGATGATCCTGACCGAGCTGAACAAGGTCATCCCGAGCTTCCTCGCGCGTGTGGAACGGCCCGACCGCGGCGGGGAGTGGGTCGAGTACCTCAGCGAACGGAGCGCGGCCGCCGAGCGCTGGGCCGCTCGATTCGGCCTGGATCGCGGCCGCGCGCGAGCCGCCTCGGCGCCGTCGGTGCGGCTGCTCGAGGTGCGCGGCTCGGAGGACGACCTGCTCGCCGCGCTGCTCTTCGAGGCCACGTCAGCGTCGGAGGAGGAGATCCGCGCCACGATCCGCGTCCTCCCGCCCGACGAGCGCGAGCAGCTCCTCGCCGAGCTGGTGGGGGACCGTGCGAACCGGCGCCACCGTCCCGGACGGGGCTTCGAGGCGGTCAGCTACCGCTTCGAGGTCGTCTCGGACTACGGCGCATTCCGCGACCTGCAACGCCACCGGCTGCTCACCGTCCAGTGGCAGCCGCTCACGCCGCACCTCGGGGCCGGGATGCCGGAGGAGCTCGTGGACGCCGGGGTGGCCGACGACTACCGCGCCGCGCTCGACCGCTCGCGCACCGAGTACGAGCGGCTCGTCAAGAACGGGCACGGCGAGCTGGCCTCGTACGCCCTCTGCCTCGGGTACCGGATCCGGTACGTGCTCGACATGAACGCGCGTGAGGCGATGCACCTGATCGAGCTGCGCTCCGGCCGCGAGGGCCACCCCGCCTACCGCGCGGTCGCACACGAGCTGCACGCGCAGATCGCAGCCGTCCACCCGCGCGTCGCGGCGGCGATGAAACACGTGGACTCGGAGACCGAGCCCCGGCTCGAGCGAATCCTGTCCGAGATCCGCACGCAGGCCAAGCGCGCCGCGACGCAACCCGCGTAGCGCCGCTCAGACACCTCATCCCGAGACGCGTCCGCTCTTAGCTCCCATATGCGGGGTCTACAGCAGACGCATCAGCCCGAGCTCCTACCCAGCGCCGTTTTTCATACGAAAGAAAAGGCTCCGTCCCCTTATGGTTCGGCCCGTGACCGCCCGCGAGCTGCTTGCCTCACCACAGGTGGCGCCGTCGATCCTGAGCGCCGACTTCGGCCGCCTCGGCGACCAGGTCGCGACCGTCATGGACGCGGGCGCCCGGGTGATCCACGTCGACGTCATGGACGGGCACTTCGTTCCGCCGATCACGATCGGAGATCTGATCGTCGGTGCGCTCGCGGACCAGGTCCACGATGCGGGCGGCATCCTCGACGTGCACCTCATGATCGAGCGCCCCGAGCGACAGGTCGACGCGTTCGCGAAGGCGGGCGCGGACGTGATCACGGTCCACCAGGAGGCCACCCCGAACGTGCACTACGCGGTCAACGCGGTGCGGGAGGCGGGGTGCCTGGCCGGGCTTGCGATCAACCCGGCGACACCCGCGGAGACGGTGGCCGAGGTGGCCGGCGACGTGGACGTGCTGCTGTGCATGACGGTCAACCCGGGCTGGGGCGGACAGGCGTTCATCCCCCACTCGACCGAGAAGGTCGAGCGGCTGCGCGAACTGGTGCCGGGCGATGTCGCGATCGAGGTGGACGGCGGGATCGACTCCGCGAGCGCCCCGCGCTGCGCCGCGGCGGGTGCGCGACTCTTCGTGGCCGGTTCGGCGGTGTTCGGGGCCGACGACCCGGGAAGGGCGTACCAGGAGATCGAGAGGAGCGTTAGTGGCTGACGAAGTCGACCTCGAGGTGCTGCTGGAGGAGGAGGAGCGGTTCGCACCGCCGCCTGAGTTCACCGCGCAGGCGAACTTTTCCGATCCGGCCGTCTACGAGGAGGCCGAGCGCGACTTCGAGGCCTGGTGGGAGGGCTGGGCGAAGAAGCTCGACTGGTTCGAGCCGTGGCAGACCGTCCTCGAGTGGGACGCGCCCTTCGCCAAGTGGTTCCAGGAGGGCCGCCTCAACGCGTCGCACAACTGTCTCGACCGCCACGTCGACGCCGGCCGCGGGGACAAGGTCGCCTACCACTGGGTCGGCGAGGACGGCGCCACGCGCGACGTCACCTACGCAGAGCTGCTCGACATGACGAAGCGGTTCGCCAGCGTCCTGAAGTCGCTCGGCATCGGCAAGGGCGACGTCGTGGGGATCTACATGCCGATGATCCCCGAGACCCCGGCCGCGATGCTCGCCTGCACGCGCATCGGCGCGACTCACAACGTGGTCTTCGGCGGCTTCTCGGTCGAGGCGGTCCGCGAGCGGATGGAGGTGTCGGACGCGAAGTTGCTCGTGACGGCGAACGCGAACCTGCGCCGCGGCAAGCCGATCCCCATGAAGGAGCAGGTGGACACCGTGCTCGACGCGCTGCCCAACCTGGAGCACGTCGTGGTGGTCAGGCGGGCGGACACCGAGACGCCGATGCAGGACGGCCGCGACGTGTGGTGGCACGAGCAGGTCGAGCAGGCGGACGCCGACTGTCCCGCCGAGCCGCTCGAGGCCGAGCACCCGCTCTACATCCTCTACACGTCGGGCTCGACCGCGAAGCCGAAGGGCATCCTCCACACCACCGGCGGCTACCTGACCGGCGTCGCCGCCACCCACAGCGCGGTCTTCGACCTGAAGCCCGACACCGACGTCTACTGGTGCGCTGCGGACATCGGCTGGGTCACCGGCCACTCCTACATCGTGTACGGGCCGCTCTGCAACGGCGCGACGTCCGTGATGTACGAGGGCGCGCCCGACTACCCCGACAAGGACCGCTGGTGGGAGATCGTCGAGCGCTACGGCGTGACGATCCTGTACACGGCGCCGACAGCGATCCGCGCCTGCATCAAGTGGGGCCGCGAGTACCCGGAGCGCCACGACCTGTCGTCGCTGCGGCTGCTCGGCTCGGTGGGCGAGCCGATCAATCCCCGCGCGTGGGTCTGGTACCAGCAGGTGATCGGCGGCGGTCGCTGCCCGGTGGTGGACACCTGGTGGCAGACGGAGACCGGCCAGATCATGATCACGCCGCTGCCCGGGATCACCGAAACCAAGCCGGGCTCCGCGACGCGACCGTTCCCCGGCATCGAGGCGGCCGTCGTAAAGGGCGATGGCGACATCGTCGAGGAGGGCGGCGGGTTCCTGACCCTCAGGCGGCCGTGGCCCGCGATGGCGCGGACGCTCTACAAGGAGCCGGACCGCTACGTCGAGACCTACTGGTCGCGCTGGGGCCGCGACGTCTACGTCGTCGGCGACGCGGCGAAGGTGGACGCTGACGGCTACTTCTGGATCGTCGGGCGCACGGACGACGTGATCAACGTCTCCGGCCACCGGATGTCCACGATGGAGATCGAGTCCGCGCTCGTCTCACACGAGCGCGTTGCGGAGGCGGCCGTCATCGGGCAGACCGACGACGACACCGGCCAGGCGATCTGCGCATTCGTGACGGTCGAGGGGACCGACGACCCGCCACCCGGCTTCGAGCAGGAGCTGCGCGAGCACGTCGCGCAGAAGATCGGCAAGCTCGCACGCCCGAAGCGGATCGTGTGGGCCGACGACCTGCCGAAGACGCGGTCCGGCAAGATCATGCGCCGGCTCCTGAAGGACATCGCCGAGGGCCGCGAATTGGGGGACGTTACGACGCTTCGGGATCCGCTGGTGACAGAGCGCATCCGCGAGAACGTGGCGAGCGGGTCTGACGACTGAGCCGGCTCCCCATGGCATAGTCAACGCGGTGACGGTCGGGGAAGGGCACGGGATCGAGGATCTGCTGGGCGCGGGCCTCGAGTCCGCGCGGCTGCTGCTCGGGAGCATGCCGGACGTGGCGCTCGTGATCGATCGCGAGGGCCGCATCCTCTACACGAACCAGGAGGAGCCCGACCAGGACCTGGTCGGGACGGCGCTCTTCGACCACGATCTCGGTGCCGAGGCGGAGGCACGCATGCGAGCCGCGCTCCACCAGGTGTTCACGCTCGGGAAGCCGATCTCCTACGAGGTCGCCTCGCGCGGCGTCCGCGACGAGGAGGCCTGGTACGTGAGCCGCTGGAGCCCGATCGAGCGCGACGGGGAGGTTGTCGCGAGCCTGATCGTCGCCTCCGACATCACTCGCCGGGTGACCCTCGAACGCGATCTTGCGCGAACGACGCACGTCGGCAGCTGGGAGCTCGACCCGGCGGCCGGCACCATGAAGTGGTCGACCGAGCTGTACTCGATGTTCGGCGTGGACGAGCGACGGTTCGCCCCGACATACGAGCGGTTCCTCGACCTGATCCATGCCGACGACCGCGAGTTCGTCGAGCTGATCACGCGCCAGGGAATCGAGCGCGGAGAGGCGTTCTCCGTCGACCTTCGCGTGGTGCGCCCGGACGGTGAGGAGCGGGTGATCCTGACGAACGCGCGTGTCGAGGCGGCCCCCGACGGCAGCACCGCGCGGCTCGTCGGCGTCTGCCTGGACATCACCGAGCGCAAGGCCGCCGAGGACGAGCTCGAGCACGTCCATCGCCGCCAGGAGGTCATCCTCGAGGCCGCGGGTGAAGGGATCGTCGGCCTCGACCGGGACGGCTGCGTGACGTTCGTGAACTCGACGGCCGCCGAGCTCCTCGGGGCGCCGCAGGAGAAGCTCGCCGGGCGCCCGATCCACGACGTCGTCCATGCCGGTGCCGAGCACACTCCCGATGCCTGCCCGGTCCTGTCCGCGCTCACGGGCGGGCTCGTGCTGCACATGGAGGAGGACGTCTTCGCCGGTACGAAGGAGGGGGGCTTCCCGGTCCAGTACACGGCGTCCCCAATCGTCGAGCGCAGTGAGGTCACCGGCGCCGTCCTGACGTTCAACGACGTGACCGAGCGCAAGCGCTTCGAGGCCCAGCTCCGGCACCTCGCCGATCACGACCCCGTGACGGGCCTCTACAACCGGCGCCGGTTCGAGGAGGAGCTCACGGAGGCACTCGCGAACGGCCGCTCCGGCGCCGTGCTGGCGCTCGATCTCGACAACTTCAAGTACGTGAACGACACGCTTGGGCACAAGGCGGGCGACGAGGTGATCACCAGCGTCGCCAGGGTGATCACCGAGCGCCTGGACGTCCCGCACACGCTCGCGCGTTTCGGCGGCGACGAGTTCGCCGCCCTGCTTCCCGGCGCCGGCATCGAGACCGCGCAGTCGGCGGCGCGCGCGGTGATCGACGCGGTGCGGGCCCAGGACGTGACCGTCGCCGGCCAGCACATCCAGGTCACCGCAAGCGTCGGCGTGACCACCTTCGGCAACCGTCAGACCGACGGGGAGACGCTGCTCGTCGAGGCCGACCTCGCGATGTACGACGCGAAGGGAGCGGGCCGCGACCGGTTCGCGCTGTACACGCCGATGACTGTGCGCGAGGCGCAGATCGAGGCGCGACTCGCGTGGGTCGGACGGGTGAGGAGCGCGCTCGAGGAGGGACGCATGACCCTGTGCTCGCAGCCGGTCGTGTCGATCTCGACCGGCCAGGTGGTCCAGCACGAGCTGCTGCTCCGGATGCGCGAGGGCGACCAGATCATCCTCCCCGGCGAGTTCATGCCGAGCGCCGAGCGCTTCGGCTTGATGGCCACGGTGGACCGCTGGGTCGTGCGGGAGGCGGTGCGCCTGCTCTCGGAGCTCGACCCTGCGCTCAAGCTCGAGGTGAACGTCTCCGGGGAGACCGCCGCCGACGAGGGCTTCACGATCGTGCTGTCCGACGCGCTGTCGACCGCGGCCGTGGACCCGAGCCGGCTCGTGATCGAGATCGAGGAGCGGGCTGCGCTTCTCGACCTCGATGTCACGCGCAGGTTCGCCCAGGAGGTGAAGCACCTGGGCTGCCGGTTCGCGCTCGACGACTTCGGCGCGAACTTCGGATCGTTCTACTACCTGAAGTACCTGCCCTTCGACTACCTGAAGATCGACGGCAACTTCGTCCATTCGCTGCCTGCGAACCGCACCGACCAGCTCGTCGTGCGCGCCGTCGCCGACATCGCGCGCGGGCTGGGGCGCCAGACGATCGCCGAGTTCGTGGGCGACGACGACACGATCGCGCTCCTGCGCCAATGCGGCGTGGACCTGGCTCAGGGCTACCACCTGGGGCGGCCCACCCCGGTCGACCAGCTCCTTCGCGCCGAGGGCTAGCGGCGCTTCTTACGCCGCTTGCGCGAAGCCGGGCGCTCAGGCTCTGACTCAGCCTCTTCGGAGTCCGAGCTCCCGTCCGCGTCGGGTTCCGGGTCCGGGACCCCCTCGCGCTCGGCCCGCCGGCGCTCGATCTCCTCCCGCTGCTCCGACGCGCCGGGCCACGGGATCGCCTCGCCGGTCTGCCACGCGGGGCCCCGGCCGCCCGGCCAGCGGCCGAGGTAGAGGGCGCCGAGCGCTCCCAGCCAGAAGAGCTGGAGAATCGGAGTGCCCAGAGGGATCACGAACACCGCCCCCACGAAGATCCCGAGGATTCCCATGAACCGGCTGAGCAGGCCGGCCCGCATGGCGTTCAGCGCGATCATCACGACCGAGAACGCGAGCGCGAGCGCTCCGCCCAACCCGATGCCCTGGAGCGCTGTGGAGACGTTGTCCTCGATCTCATTCTCGGCGGCCTCCTCGCCGACGTCCCCCGAGTCGGGGACGAAGCCCTCCGCGATGTCCACGAGCTCGATGCGGCGAAGGACGATCGTGACCGCGAGCGTCAGCCCGCCGAGCACGAGGAGCACCGCCGCCGCGGACATCGTCTCCGGCCGGCGGTACCGCACCGCGCGGTAGAGGTACATGAGTGCCGGGATGAGCAGGAGGAAGCCGACCGCCTGGACGACGCTCGAGCCGACGTACGCGCCGCCGTTGTCGGCGGCGGCCTCGAGCAGGCCGTCGGCGCCCTCCCCTTGGTCGCTGACGGCCGATGCGAGGTAGATGCCGCTCGCGATCGCCGTGACGCCGCTGCCGATCGCAGCGGCCGCCGCGGGCTTTCCGGCTCGCTCCTCCCAGGCGAGCTGTTCGTCGTGGGCCATCGCGCCTAGTCCCTGCGCTCGGACTCGTCCTGGGCTGGCCGCGGCGGGTAGTACTCCGGGTCGTCCGGCTCGACGATCCGTGACAGGCGCTCGCCGGCCGCGAGCACGATGTTCAGCCCGGGCGCGGCCAGCCGGATGAGCGACTCGAAGCGCTCGCGCGTGCGCCGCTGGCTCGGTGTGAGCTGGTTCGTCAACCGCCCCTCCTGTGGAAGAAGAACTCCGGGATCGCGCCCTTCGCGACCTCCGCGGTCACGCGCTGCGCGAGCTCGAGGTCGCCCGCGCGCACGGCGACGTCGTCGATCGTGACGATCCCCGCCAGCGCGCCGTCGTCCAGCAGCGGAAGGCGCCGGATGTGGTGCTGCACCATCAGGTCGGCCGCGGTCTCGAGATCCATCGCGACATCCCCGGTTACGAGCGGCTGCGAGGCGTGGTCCCCGGCGGGCCCCTCGGGATCCGCGTCCTCGGCGAGGACGGCGAGGGCCACGTCGCGGTCGGTGAGCAGCCCGACCGGCTGGCCCTGCTCGCACACGACCACCGAGCCGACGTTGCGCTCGCGCATCAGCCCGCCGACGTGACGGAGCGTGTCGGTCACGTCCGCGCTGACGACCGCGTGGGTCATGACCTCCGAGATCAGCACCGGCGGAACGGTATCCGCTCCGGCCCGCCCGCTAGCGGCCGAGCGGGTAGAACCGGCGTGCCGCGGCGAGCAGGACGCTGCGCGGTGCGTGCTGTCCGGCAACCGCCCCGATCCGGTTCCCCATGCCGGGCACGACCACGCGCTTGCCCCGCTCGAGCCCCTTCACCGCGATGCGCGCGCACTCCTCCGCGCTCATCCAGACGAAGTCCGGCGTCGACTCCGCAGAGTCGAACCCGGAGTGCTGGTCGGTGAACTCTGTCCGCACCGGTCCCGGGCACAGGGCGGTCGCGGTGACGCCGGTCCCCTTCAGGTCGCTGCTCAGCACCTCGGTGAACGAGAGCACGAAGGCCTTCGACGCCGAGTAGGTGCTCTGGCGCGGCAGCGGCTGGAAGCCGGCGGTCGAAGCCACGTTCATCACCGCGCCGTCGCCGCGCCGGACCATCCCCGGCACGAAGGCTCCGCACAGGTGGACGACGGCCTCGACGTTCGTCCGGACCATCCGCAGCTCGCCCTCGAGGTCGAGGTCCTGGAACGCTCCGGCGCTGCCGAAACCGGCGTTGTTCACTAGCACGGAGACCTTCTGGCCACCGTCGCGCACCTTCGTCACGAGCCGCTCCCGGTCGGCGGCGTCGGACAGGTCGCACGCGAGGACGGTCGCGCGCACGTGTTGCTTCGCCTCGATCTCCTCTGCCAGGGCGGCCAGGCGATCCTCGCGCCGGGCGACGAGCGTGACGCCGTGGCCGCGCGCGGCGAGCAGCATGGCGATCTCGGCGCCGATTCCGGACGACGCACCCGTGACCAGCGCGGTCGTACCTTCCGAGGGCGACGGGAGCGCCATGACCCCGCAGCCTACAATCAGCCCGTGGCCTCGGAAGACCCCTTCGGCGGACTGTTCGGCGACCCGGACGAGCTGCGCCAGCGAATGGCCGAGCTGGCCGAGCAGATGCAGGGCGCCCAGAAGGTCGCCTGGGCCGACAACGCGATCAAGCTGGCCGTCGAGATGACGGTCGCCGGCATCGGCAGGCTGAACCTCCAGGGGAACGCCGAGCAGCAGGCCGACGAGCTGCGCGCCGCGATGTCGCGCATCTTCCCCGAGGCCGTCACCCTCGTGCGCGAGGCGCGCGAGGGCTTCGGGACCTAGGCCGGCGCCGCCTCCCGCTTCTCGGCGTCGCGCTCCTCACGCCCGCGCGCAATCGCCTCCTTGAAGCTCCGGATGCGGAAGATGAAGAAGAGCGCTGCGAATCCGATCGCGAACGTCGTGGCCGCGATCGCCACCTGCTGCCCGACCGAGTAGGCGGCCACGGCGGCCCCGCCGCCGAATACCTTCACGAGCAGCGCCTGCTGCACGCCGGCGCCGCCGGGGGTGAACGGCACGGCAGCCGCAACGGCGTTGACGCCGAGGACCAGCAGCACGTTCTTCACCGACCCGCCGACGTTGAACGCCTCGAGCAGGAACCAGAAGGCGGTGAAGCGGAGCACCCAGCCGGCGAGCTGGACCGCCAGCACCTCGCGGACGAACCGGCGGCGGTCGTCGAGGATCGTGAGCCCCTGGCGCACGCGCGCCCAGAACGCCTTCACGCGCAGCGAGAGCATCGCGATCACGACCAGTCCGGCGACCGCGGCCAGGGTCAGCAGGAACAGGGTGAAGCGCGGGTGCTCGGCCAGGAACGCGAGGTCGAACGCGGGGAGGTCGGAGAAGTCCGGCGGCTTCGGGAACACGCCCTGCGTGAACGCGAAGGTGAGGATGAGCGCCCCCATCATCACGTCGAAGATCACCTCGACGGCGAACGTGGCGGCGACGGCCGGGTAGCTCGAGTTCGGCACCGCGCTCTTCGTGAGGAACAGGCGCACCACGTCGCCGCCGCGCGCCGGGATCACGCTGTTGAACCCGTACCCGGCGAAGTACGCGCCCCAGATCCGCTTCCAGTCGAGTCGTTCGTCGGGGTAGGCCGCGCGCAGAATGTGAAAGGAGGCGCGCGAGCGGAGGGTGAGGTACCCGACGAACGCCAGCATCGCGAAGATGAGCGCGCCCCACCGGATGGCGGCGAGGTTCGCGAAGAACTCCTCGAACGCGTTGAAGAACTCGCGGAAGGAATCGCCCGCATCGGCGATCGGGGTGGGGATCGCGGGCGCGCCCATCGCTCGATGCTAGAAAGCGCGCGGGTGCGCGTTCACCCGCTCGATCCACCCCTCGAGGTTGGGGTGGGCGCCATCGAGGCGCTGGTAGTCCTCGAGCACACGGTGGAACAGCTCGTCGTCCTCCGGATCGCGCAGCTTCGCGTACTTGAGAAACGGGAACGCCACGCAGTCCGCGGCCGACAGCTCGTCGCCGAACAGGTAGGCCCGCCCGTCGAGGAGCGCCTCGAACGTGCCCAGCGCGCCGGCCAGTTCGGCCGCGCAGGCATCGATCGCGAACTGGTCCGGCGCGCCGCCCTCGATCGCGCCCGCGATCTCATTCGGCGCGAGCTTCCAGACGCGGTTGAACCAGTCCACGAAGACGTCCATCTCGGTCGCTCGCGCACGGTCCGGAGGCCACAGCGGCGGGGCGGACTGGAGTTCCTCGATCCGGCGCAGGATCGCCGGCGAGTCGACCACGATCTCGCCCTCTATCTCAGCCACCGGGACGAGCTCCTGCCCGCTGACGCGCATCACCTCGCGGCGATCGTCCGGGTCCACGACGACGGGCTCCGCCTCCAGGCCCTTGTGCGCCAGCGCCAGCGACACGCGCTCGACGTTCGTCGAGAACGGGATCAGCCAGACGCGGATCACGAGCCCTCGCGCAGGGTGCGCCACGCCAGGAGGCCGCCGAACCCGACCAGGAGCGCCGTCATGCGGCGAGCTCCGAAAGCACGCGGTCGTCGTGCTCGGCCGGCTTCACCTTGCGCAGCACGGATGCGACCTTGCCGTCGGCGTCGATCACGAACGTCGTGCGCTCGTTGCCCCAGTACTTCTTGCCGTACATGGACTTCTCGACCCACACCCCGTAGGACTCGGCGACCGAGTGGTCCTCGTCCGCGAGCAGGGTGAACGGCAGGCCGTGCTTGTCGGCGAACTTCCGCAGCTTCTCGGGCGGGTCCGGCGACAGGCCGAGTACGACCGCGCCGGCCGCCTCGTAATCGGCAGTGCGGTCGCGAACCCCGCAGGCCTGAGTCGTACACCCGGGTGTGTCGGCCTTCGGATAGAAGTAGAGGACCACCCGCCGGCCGCGGAGATCCGACAGCCGGACGGTGTCGCCGTCCTGGTTGCGCAGCGCGAAGTCGGGCGCCGTTTCTCCTCGCTCCATGGCGGTCACACTACCTGCGTGGATTCAGTACGGGGAAAGCTCCTCGTCGCCTCGCCGGGACTGACCGATTTCTTCAGGCGGACGGTCGTGCTGGTGCTCGAGCACTCCGAGGACGGCGCGCTGGGGGTCGTCCTGAACCGCCCTTCGGAGACCGAGGTGGCGGACGCCGTGCCCGACCTCGCGGGCCTCGCGGACCCCGGTGACGTCGTCCATGTGGGCGGCCCGGTCGCCACGGACACGGTGATCGTTCTCGGCCGCTTCGACGATCCCGACGAGGCGGCGTCGATCGTGCTCGACGACCTGGGCGTGCTCGACCCCGAGGCCGCGGACAGCGAGCTTCACGCGACGCGTATCTACGCGGGGCACGCGGGCTGGGCGCCCGGTCAGCTCGACGGCGAGCTCGAGCACGCGGCGTGGATCGTGGAGGACGCGTCCCCCGATGATCCGTTCGAGCCGGGCGACCTGTGGTCAGAGGTGCTCGACCGCAAGGGCGGCGGGTACGCGCTGCTGGCGCGGATGCCCGAGGACCCGTCGTTGAACTAGGCCCTACTTGAGCAGGCGGCTGAGGCGGCGGTCCTTCAGCACGCGGCCGCCCGTCTGCTCGGCCGGGCAGTACGTCGTCACGTAGTCCTTGAAGTGGACCGCCTCGAGCGTGGTGCCGCAGCGCGGGCACGGCTCGCCGGTGTTGCGATGGACCTTGAGCGGCATCGGCATCTTGTCCGGGATGGTGTCCCCGATCACCTGCTCGTAGTGGTCGATCGCGCCGCCCAGGATCTCCTCACAGGCGATCCGGAGGCGCGCGACCTCGGCGGTGTCCAGATCCTGCGCGCCCTTGAAGGCCGACACGCCGACCTCCCAGAGGATCTCGTCCACCCACGAGCGGCCGATGCCCGCGATCGACCGCTGGTCGCGGAGCAGCGAGTGCAGGTGGCGCGGCTGCGCGATTCGCTCGGCGAACTCCTCGAGCGGCGGCGCGGGCCAGGCGTCGGGGCCCAGCGTCGCCACCGCCTCGTCGGCGACGACCGCGTCTGTCGGCAGCAACTTCGCCCAGGCCCGCTGCTGGGTGCCGAACTCGCGCAGGCGTAGCTCGCGCCCTTCGGGTACTCGGATGAGAAGCCGCGACGCGCGGTCGCGCAGCGAGGCTCGCTTGTCGAACAGCTGAAGCCGCCCGGCCGACATCAGGTGGACGAGAAGCGACAGGTCGCCCGCCTCGACGATCAGCATCTTGCCCGCGCGTCCGACGCGGGTGATCGGCCGGCCCACCAGCGCCTCGAGCGGCGGGTCGAAGGTCTTCATGGTGACCATCCCGGGCGCGAGGACGGACTCGATCTCGGCGCCCGCGAGCCCCGCGTTCAGGCGGCGCGCTGTGATCTCGACCTCCGGCAGCTCGGGCACGAAGCCAGGCTAGCTAGGGGACGAGCTTCCTTTGAGATGCGCTTAACGAATGGTTCGAATGATTCACGACGTGGAACAACCATCCGCACGCATGACCCGGCTCCTGCTTCTGACAAGCGATGGCGACGTAACCGACGGTCTCGTGCAGGTCGTGGCGGAGCGCGCGGCGGCCGGTCCGGTGCAGGCGCGCGTGCTGGTGCCGATCGCGCCCGTGCCGGACGCGTGGGAGTGGGACGAGGACGCCACGCGGACCGCGACGCTCGAACGGCTCGACGCCGCGATCGACCGGCTGCGCCGCACCGGAGCGCGCGTAGAGGGCACCGTCGGGTGCGATCGCGACGCCATGGTGTGCGTCAACTGGGTGATGAAGCGCGAGCCGTTCGACGAGGTGATCGTCGCCGGGCCGCGACCAGGCCGCGCCCGGCTGCTGCGCATGGACCTGGCGGCGCGCATCCGGCGCGCCTTCGGCGTGCCGGTGACGCACGTCCCCGCCGCCCGCGCCACATCCGCCACGGCCTAGGCTTTCCGCCATGAGGATCGCCGTGGCCGCCGACGAGCGCACGGGCGTAGCCGACGCCGTCGTCGAAGAACTGCGAAAGCGCGGACACGAGCCCATCCCCCACGGTGCGCTCGCCGACGGCGAGCGTGACGACTGGGCATGGGCGAGCGAGGCCGCCGCGCGCGACGTGGCCGAGGGCCGCGCCGATCAGGGGATCGTGTGCTGCTGGACGGGGACGGGCGCCTCGATCGCCGCGAACAAGGTGGCGGGCGTGCGCGCCGCGCTGTGCGGCGACGCCGAGACCGCCGACGGCGCGCGGAAGTGGAACGACGCGAACGTGCTCGCACTGTCTTTGCGCACGACGAGCGGCGCGCTGCTGGGCGAGATCCTCGACGCGTGGTTCGCCGGTGAGCCGTCGCCGGACGAGGACGACGCGGCGAACGTCCGTCACGTCGACGAGATCAGCTAGGCCGCGAGCAAAAAAGAAGCGGGGCGGCGCTCCCGACGCCGCCCCGCTGTAACGCGGCGTATTCGCCGCGTCATGCAGGCCATCCCTGACCTTGGACTCGCACAACGACAAAACGCAGCTTCGCGCAAAAACTTGCGCTCCCTTAGATTGCGCCCCGCGTGGCGGACATCGTCGAGACAACCGAGGAGGCGGCCGGCGAGGAGCACCCGCCCCTGCTGGTACGCGAGCCGCTGGCGCACTACCTCGACGAGCAGGGACTCGGCACAGGCGAGATCGTCGCCGAGCGCATCGGCGAGGGGCACTCGAACATCACGTTCCTGATCGACCGCGGCGGCGAGCGCTTCGTGCTCCGCCGGCCCCCACGGCCGCCGATCCCGCCCTCCGCGCACGACGTGCTGCGCGAGGCGCGACTTCTCGCCGCCGTCCAGGACGCCGACGTGCGCACCCCGCCGGTGCTCGCCGCGTGCGACGACGAATCGGTCATCGGTGCGCCGTTCTACGTCATGGAGTACATCGACGGCGTCGTGGTCACCACACAGATGCCGCCCGCGCTCGACAGCACCGAGGAGCGTCGGCGCGCGGGCGAGGAACTGGTGGCCGCCCTCGCCGAGGTGCACGCCGTGGACTGGCGGGCGTGCGGGCTCGAGGGCTACGGCAAACCGACCGGCTACCTCGACCGCCAGCTCAGGCGCTTCAACGGCCTGTGGGAGTACAACAAGACGCGCGAGCTTCCGATCATCCAGGAGGTCGCGGGCTGGCTCGAGGAGAACAAGCCCGAGTCACCCGAGGCGACCATCGTCCACGGCGACTACCGCCTCGGCAACGTGATGCTGGCGAACGACGCGCCGGCGCGGGTGATCGCGATCTTCGACTGGGAGCTCTCGACGATCGGCGACCCGCTCGCCGACCTGGGCTACATGACGGTCACCTGGGCCGAGGCGGCCGATCCCGACGACACGTCGTTCGCCAGCCTGAGCGCCGTCACCAGGCAGAGCGGCTTCCCGACGCGCGACGACCTGATCGCCCGCTACGAGGAGTTGAGCGGCCGCTCGGTGTCGGCGCTCAACTGGTACCAGGCGCTCGCGCTCTGGAAGGCGGCGGTGTTCATGGAGGGGAACCTGAAGCGATTCCAGGCGGGCGCCTCCGACGACGAGTACCTGGGGCTGTTCGTCGAGGGCGTGCCGGCGCTCGCTGAGGCAGCGCGCCAGGTCGCGCACTCGTGAGGGGATTGCTGGTCGACTTCGGCGGCGTTCTGACGACGAACGTCTTCGACTCCTTCAAGCAGTTCTGCGTCACCGAGGGACTCGACCCGCAGGCCGTGAAGCGGCTGTTCCGCGAGGATCCGGATGCGCTCGCCGAGCTGCGCCGGCTCGAGAAGGGCGAGCTGACCGAGGAGGACTTCTCCGAGCGGTTCGGACCGATGCTGGGTGTCGCCGAGACGGAAGGACTCGTGGACCGGCTGTTCGCCGGCATGGGCCCGGACGAGCCGATGATCGAGGCGGTCAAGCGGGCGAAGCGATCCGGCGTGCGAACAGGCCTGATCTCGAACTCGTGGGGCCACGGGCGCTACGACCGCGACGCCTTCCCCGAGATGTTCGACGGCGTCGTGATCTCGGGCGAGGTCGGCCTGCACAAGCCCGAGCCCGAGATCTTCCATCTCGGCGCCGAGCGGATCGGCGTCCCGCCCGAGGAGTGCGTCTTCGTGGATGACCTCAAGGAGAACTGCGACGGCGCCGCGGCAGTCGGGATGACGCCGATCCTTCACCGCGGCGCCGAGACGACGCTGCCGGAGCTCGAACGGCTGCTCGGGCTCGAGCTCCGCTGAGCTGAGTTCCGACCGCACCGTGCGAACGTTGTGGCCACCACGCCGCTTTCCGGCGCGGACGCGGCAAAGTTCGACCTAGAGGCAGAAGTAGGTGACGCTCGGGAAGGCAGCGTCGCCGACGCTGTCGGCCGCGGCGAAGACACGCGTGCCGAACTCGTACGACTGCCCGGCGGTGACGGGCCAGATCACGGCCTTCGAGGCCGAGCCGTGCGAGTCACCGTTGCCCATCGGGAAGATCGACCACCCCGTGTCCGCCGTGATCGCGCCGCTATTCACCCGTGAGATCCCATGGAGGCTGATGGTGTTCGTCGTGGTCACGCCCGCGGCGTCTATAGCGACCTCCGCAATTGCGAGACAGGTGCCATTCGCGGACGGCGTGAAGGCGGGCGCGAGCGAGTCGTTGTTACCTGACGCGAGGTTCGCGATCGCTTCAAGCGTGTGAAACCCGCTCGCGATCACGTTCCCGCCGGCCGGGCCGGTCGGCCCTGTGGGTCCGGTCGGGCCGGCTACCCCGGTGGCGCCCGTCGCGCCCGCGGCCCCGGTGGCGCCCGTCGCGCCGGTCGCGCCCGTCGCCCCCATCGGCCCCGTGGCCCCCGTCGCGCCGGTGAATCCCATGAACCCGCGGGGGCCGGTCGCGCCCTTCGGCCCGGTTGCGCCCTGCGGCCCCATCGCGCCCTCCGCCCCGGTCGCCCCGGTCGCGCCCGCCGGCCCGGTCGGACCCGTTGCGCCCCGGGGTCCCACCGGGCCGATCGGGCCCATCGGTAGCTGGCCCTTCTTGAAGTCCTTCGCGAACAGGGTGCGGTCGCGCACGTGCTTGCCGGTGAGCGACCGTGGCTTCACGTCCTTGCCGGTCAGCGACTTGTTCGCGATCTGCTTTCCCGTCAGCAGCTTCGCGGCAGTGGCGCCACCGGCGAGCGATGACGCGAGCGCGACCAATGCGACGACGAGCGCCGGCGCCTGTCGGCCAGCGAGGTTTCGCATGCCACGGATACTTCCGCGCCGGGCGGGAGTGTCACACGCCGCGCAAGAGATGCACAGCTATCCGCCCGCGATCAACGCAACTCCCGCGAACGCGGCGGCGACACCGGCCTTCTGGCTGCGCTCCAGCCGCTCGTGCAACAGGATCCACGCGAGGACGACGACCACCACCGGGTACAGCGACGCCACAATGGAGGTCAGGCTCAGGAGACCTTCGGTGGCGGCGTAGGCGAAGGCGACATTCGCGCCCATCTCGAGCGCGCCGATGCCCATCAGCACCGGAACGCGCGGCGCGGTCAGCCCGTTGAAGCCGGGGCGGAAGACGAGCAGCGCGAGGAGCAGCAGCGACAGGGAGGTGCCGCGGTTCACGAAGCTCGCCCATAACGGGTCGCTGTCGGCGGCGACGTCCATCGCCACGAAGAAGAGCCCGAATCCGAGGCCGGACATGAGGGCCAGCCCGACGCCGGTCGCCACCCTTCGGTCCTCCTGCGCCTCGTCGGCGGACTCGCGCGAGGCGAGCACGATGCCCACGAGGCCCAGGACGGCTCCGACGGCCTGAAGGGCGCTCGGGCGGTCGCCCGTCGCGATCCCGACCACCACCGGCACGAGCACCGCCATGGAAGAGATCGGTGCGACCACGGTCATCTTCCCGACCGCAAGCGCCCGGTAGAAGGCGACCAGGCCGCACACCCCCGCCAGTCCCGCGAGCGCCGCGTACGGGACGAACTCGGCATCCGGGGCCGGCTCGGCCACCAGGCCCACCGCCACGGCGATCACCACGAGCCCCGCGCTCTGCGACACGGCGAGCACGACGAGCACCGCCATCCGACGGGCCATCAGCCCGCCGAGGAAGTCGGAGACGCCCCAGGAGAGCGTCGCCGCGAATGCGAGCGCTAGTGCGAGCAGTTAGCGGCTCTTCGACCCGCGTCCGTACATCAGCACCATCAGCCGCTCGAGCAGCTTCGTCGCGCGCTTCGAGTACGGGAAGTAGTACGGCTCACGCTTCCCCGCGAATCGCGTGACGAGAATCGCGTGCGGGTTGCAGTACTTCTGGATCCCGGCCTCGGAGTGGCGGACGCCGATGCCGGACTCCTTCACACCGCCGAACGGAAGCTCCTGCGCCGTGTAGTTCGTGATGCAGTCGTTGACGCAGGTGGACCCCGCCTCGATCCGGCGCGCGATCCGCTCGCCCTTCTCGACGTCCTTCGTGAAGACGCTCGAGTTGAGTCCGAAGCGCGAGTCGTTCGCCTTCTCGACGGCCTCCTCCTCGTCACGCACCTTCATGATCGGCAGGGTCGGGCCGAACGTCTCCTCGGTCATGATCTTCATCGAGTGGTCGACGTCCACGAGGACCGTCGGCTCGTAGAAGCGGCCGGCGCCCTCCCGCCGCTTGCCTCCCGTGAGCACCTTCGCGCCCTTGTCGACGGCGTCCTTCACGTGGTCCTCGATGATCTCGGCCTGGTTCTCGAACGTGACGGCGCCGACATCCACGGTCGCCATCTCGCCCGGCGCGCCCTGGCGCAGCTTCTGCGTCTTCTCGACGACCTTGTTCACGAACTCGTCGTAGATCGGCTCCTCGACGTACACGCGCTCGACGGCCTGGCAGATCTGCCCGCCGTTCGCCATCGACCAGTAGACGGCCGTGTTGGCGGCGCGCTCGAGGTCTGCGTCGCGCAGCACGATCATCGGATCCTTGCCGCCCAGCTCGAGCGTGCACGGCGTCAGGCTCTCGGCCGCCTTCACGGCGACCTTGCGGCCTGTGGCCACCGAGCCGGTGAACATGACGAAGTCGACCGTGTCGATCAGCGCCGCGCCCGCCTCGCCGCGGCCGGTCGCGACGATGAACACGTCCTCCGGGCAGCCCGCCGCGCGCATCCCCTCGGCCATCAGCAGCGACGTGAGCGGCGTGACCTCGCTCGGCTTCAGCACCACCGTGTTGCCGGCCATGAGCGCCGGGATGCAGTCGCCGAAGTTGTTCGTCAGCGGGTAGTTCCACGGCCCGATCACGCCGATGACGCCGCGCGGACGGTAACGCTTGATCAGCTTCTTGCCGAGCAGCAGCGGGGTATGCGTCTTCACCTTCTCGTCGGCGAGGTACTTCTCCGCGATCTTGCCCCAGAACCCGAGCGAGTCGGCGCAGAAGAAGACCTCCGCGAGCTGCGCGTCCTCGAAGGTCTTGCCCGACTCCTCGACGACCGTCTCGATCATCCGGCGGCGGTTCTGGATCAGCCACTTGCGCGCCTCGAGCATGATCGCCCTGCGGCCCTCGAACCCGAGTGCCTCCCACGCCGGCTGCGCCGCGCGGGCGCGCTCGACGAGCCCGGCCACCTCCTCCGCGCTCATGTCGGGGACGTGGGCGATGATCTCGCCGGTCGCGGGGTTCTCGACCGGGATCGTGTCCGCGGTCGAATGTCCGTTCTGAGAAGTCTCGGGCTGCGTCGCTGTGGCCATGGCGCGAGTCTACGCCTCCCCCGCAGCCCGCCTCGCTAGTCGCTCAGCTCGACGCGCTCGATCACCGCGTCGTCCACGGGGCGGTCCTGTGCACCCGTCGGAGCCGACTCGATCGCGTCCACCGCGTCCATGCCGTTCGTGACCTTCCCGAACACGGTGTGCTTGCCGTCGAGCCACGCCGCCGCGGCCGTGGTGACGATGAAGAACTGGCTTCCGTTCGTGTTCGGACCGGAGTTCGCCATTGCGAGCGCGCCCCGCTCGACCTTGTGCTCGTTGAACTCGTCCTCGAACTGGTAGCCGGGGCCGCCGGTGCCGGTGCCCTGCGGGCAGCCGCCCTGAATCATGAAGTCCGGGATCACGCGGTGGAAGATCAGCCCGTCGTAGAACCCGTCGCCCGCGAGCTTGCGGAAGTTGTCGACGGTCTTCGGCGCGTCGGCGTCGAAGAACTCGACCTCGATCGCCCCGTGGTTCGTGTGCAGCGTCGCCGCGCTCATCGTTTCGCAACCTCCAGTTTCAGTTGGACGCCCTTGACGGTCTTCCCGGACACCGTGCTTGCAACCTCCTCCGCCCGTGCGGCCGGCACCTCGACGAAGCTGAACCGCTGGAGCAGGCGCACGTTCGTGATGTCCTCGCCCTCGAGGTGCGAGTGATCGACGATCGCGCCCACGACATCCGCCGGCTCGAGGCCCTGTCCCAGGCCGGCGGCCACGACAAGCTTCGCGCGCTCGCCGCCGGAGCGGCGCGGCTTCGTGTGCCGGGGACGCCGGACCTCGCGCTCGCGGTCGCGCGGCTTTCGCTCCTGCTTCGCCGCACTGGCGCCGTTCGCCGACCACGGACCGATCTCGGTCTTGGCATGGCGCTCGATGGCCTCCAGGTCGCGGCGCTGCTTCGGGGTGATGAAGGTGATCGCGCGCCCCGAGCGGCCGACGCGCCCCGTGCGCCCGATGCGGTGCACGTAGATGTCCGGACTGTTCGGGACGTCGTAGTTGATGACGTGCGTGACGCCGGAGATGTCGAGACCGCGCGCCGCGACGTCGGTCGCGACGAGCAGCCGCTCGCGCTCCGACTTGAACGCAATCATCACGCCGTCGCGCTGGCCCTGGGACATGTCGCCGTGTAGCGCCTTCACGCGCACGCCTGCGTCGTTCAGCCGCCGTGAGAGCCGGTCGGCGCCGATCTTCGTGCGCACGAAGATGATCGCCTGGTCGGGGCGCTCGGCCTTCACGACCTCCACGAGCTTCTCCTGCTTGTCGCGGTCCGAGACCTCGACGAAGAACTGCTCGACGGTGTCGATCGTCAGCGTGGCCGCCTTGACCTTGATCGTGACCGGGTCGTACATCCCCTGCTCGGCCAGCCGCTTGATCTCGGGCGGCATCGTGGCCGAGAACAGCGCCGTCTGACGGCCCGAGGGACAGCGCCCGAGGATCGTCTCGACGTCCTCGAAGAAGCCGAGGTCGAGCATCTCGTCGGCCTCGTCGAGCACGACATAGCGCGCTGAGGTGACGACGAGCGCGTGGCGGCTCATCAGATCCATGACGCGCCCGACCGTGCCGACCACGACCTGCGCGTTCTCCTTCACGCGCGACATCTGGTCGCGGATCGGGGCGCCGCCGAACACCGCGACGACCGAGACACCCCGGCTCGCGCCGTACGCGCGGAGCGCCTGGGTGACCTGGATGCAGAGCTCGCGCGTCGGCGTCAGGACGAGCGCCTGCACCTCCGGATCGTCTGGATCCACGTACTGGAGCAGCGGCAGCCCGAACGCAGCGGTCTTGCCGGTGCCGGTCTGCGCCTGGCCGATGACGTCGCGGCCCTCGAGCAGCGCCGGGATCGCCTGCTCCTGAATCGGGGTCGGATCCTCGTAGCCCAGGTGGGCCAGTGCTTCGAGGATCGGCTCAGAGAGCCCGAGTTCACGGAAGGTCGGCATTCAGGAAGAGGGGTCGAGCAGGATCTTGCCCTGCGTGCGCCGGCCTGCGAGGTCGTCGTGGGCGCGGCGGACTTCGGACAGAGGATAGGTGGTGCCGACCTGCGGCCGCAGCTCCCCGCTCGCGGCACGCGCGAACAGGTCGGCCAGCGGCTCTTCCATGAGATCGCGGCGCCCGAGGCAGTGCATCAGCCAGAAGCCGACGACCGACCAGCTCTTGCGCAGCAGCCGGCCAGTGCGGAGCTCGTTCTGCTCCTTCGTCGCGATGCCGTTCACCACGATCCGGCCGAACGGCGCGAGGGCCTCGATGCTCTCGTCGAAGACCCGCCCGCCGGCGATTTCGAACACCACATCGACGGGCGCGCCGCCATTTGCCTCGAGCAACCGGTCGCGCAGACCGTCGGGGGCGGAGTCGACGGCCGCGTCGGCACCCAGTTCGAGCGCGTGCGCGCGCTTCTCCTCCGAGCTGGCACTCGCGATCACGCGCCCCGCTCCCATCGCCGGGCCGAGCTGCACCGCCAGGCTGCCCACGCCGCCCGCCGCACCGTGGACGACCACGCTCTCGCCCTCGCGCACGCGCGCGGCCGTGCGGTAGAGGTGCCACGCGTTCAGGCCCTGGATCAGGAGCGCGAGCGCGGCGCCGTCATCGAGCTCCTCGGGGATCGGAAACGTGTTCGCGAGCGGTGCCGCCGCGTACTCGGCGTATCCGCCGGAGTCGAGCATCGCCACCACGCGCTCGCCGCTGTCCTCGCGCACGCCGGCGACCTCTGCCCCCGGTGTGAACGGCAGCGTCTGCTTCGCCACGTACTGATTCTCGCGCGTGTGCGTGTCGGCGAAGTTCACGCCCGCGCGCGAGACCCGGATCAGGGCCTCGCCGTCGCGTAGCTCGGGGACCGGTGCTTCGGCGACCACCTCGAGCACGTCCGGACCTCCGAACTCACTGATCTGGACGGCTCTCACGGGCGCGCCAGGCTATCGTGGCGCCGCCATGGGACTCGCAGTGGTCGGCTCGATCGCATTCGACTCCGTCAAGACGCCGTTCGGCGAGCGTCAGCGCATGCTCGGGGGTTCCGCCGTCCACTTCTCGCTCGCCGCCAGCTTCTTCACCGACGTGCGCGTGGTCGGGCCGGTCGGCGACGACTTCGGGGACGAGGAGTACGGGATCCTGCGCGACCGGGGGATCGACACCGACGACATCGAGCGCGTCGACGGCGGGAAGACCTTCTTCTGGCAGGGCCACTACGAGTACGACCTGAACACCGCCCACACCGACGACACGCAGCTGAACGTCTTCGGCGAGTTCGAGCCGAAGCTGTCCGAGGGGACGAAGGCCGCCGATGTCCTGTTCCTGGCGAACATCCAGCCCGACCTCCAGCGCGAGGTGCGCGAGCAGTGCACCGGGGCGCGGCTCGCCGGGCTCGACTCGATGAACCTGTGGATCGAGACCGCGCGCGACGCGCTCGTCCGCACCATCGGCGGAGTCGACCTCGTGTTCATGAACGACGCCGAGTTGCGCCAGCTGACGGAGGAGCCGAACCTCGTGCGCGCGGCGCGCGCGGTGATGGGGATGGGCCCGCGCGTGGTGATCGCCAAGCAGGGCGAGTACGGGGCGTCGCTCTTCACCGCCGAGGGGTTCTTCGCCCTGCCGGCCTACCCGCTCGAAACGGTCAACGACCCGACCGGCGCGGGCGATTCGTTCGCCGGCGGGTTCCTCGGCTACCTCGCCTCCCAGGGCGACGAGGACGATGCGACCCTCCGCCGGGCCATGACCTACGGGTCGGTGCTGGCGTCCTTCAACGTCGAGGAGTTCGGCACCGAGCGCGTCCGCCGCCTGACGCGCGACGAGATCGATGCGCGCTTCGAGGAGTTCAGGCGAATGACCGCGCTCGAGGCCGCACCGGCCTGAGGCGCAACAAAAGGGGACGGACCCCGTTTGTTGCGGGGGCGACTTCCTGTCCGCGCCACCTTGACCCTTAGTGCCGCGCCAACCGCGGATCGAGCTCGAGGACGGGATCCACCACGTATGGCAGCGTGGGAACAACCGGCGCCGGATGTTCGTCGATGCGAGCGATCGACGGCTCTTCTTGCGCCTGTTGGACCGAGCCGCGAACAAACACGAGTGGAACCCCTTGGCCTACTGCCTGATGGACAACCATTTCCACCTCGTCCTCGAAACCCCGACGTGCACTCTCGGCGTTGGGATGCGTGACCTCGCGGGTCACTACGCCCAGCTGTTCAACGAACGCCATGAGACCGGCGGAGGCCACCTATTCCAAGCCCGCTTCAAGTCGAAGCCCGTCACCACCGACGAGCAGTTCGCCCAGCTTCTGCGCTACGTCGCGTACAACCCGGTCAAGGCCGGTATGTGTTCACGCCCCGAGGAATGGCCTTGGAGCAGCCACGGCGCCCTCGCGAGGATGCGGCGCAACGCCCTGGTCAAGCCCGATCGCGTCGCGTCGCTTCTGGCCTCGTTCGATGACGATCCGGACAAGCGCTACGCGCGGCTCTTCGAGGCCGATGGCCCACTCAGCCACATCGCGCCGAACGTCAGTCCCTGGGACTTGCGCCCTAGTCTCGTCGAGCTTCTCAACGGTCGGGATTTGAGCGATGCGGTTCAAGCCGCTCGTGCACATGGCTACCGGATAGAAGACATCGCCGATCACCTCCGAGTGCATCGGACGACGCTGTGGCGGCGGGTGCAACGAACGGGGTCCGTCCCCGTTTGATGCAGGCGGATGACCGCGCTCGAGGCCGCGCCCGCCTGATCAGGGCGCTGGGCGGAGCTGCGGGAACCGCGTCGAGCGCCCCTGGAACTCGAGGTTCGGAGCGACCACGCACGGCGGCGCCTGCGTGGCCGGCACGCTTCGGTTGTCCGTGTTGCTGCAGTCGAACGACTCGAGCCCCGTATCGAGCTTCTCGAGCGCGCCCGGCAGGTGGTACGGGTTGTGGCGGTTCGTCCCGAAGCGCTCGGACGCCGCCACCAGTCCCTCGGCCGTGAACGGCACCAGCGCGCGCAGGTAGTGGATCGGCTCCCCGCCGCCCACCGGCGGCGCAGCCGACTGCGTGGACGACGCGATGCCGGCGAGCGTGCCGATCACCTCGCGGTCGTAGATGCCCAGGTAGTCCACCACCGGCTCGGCCTCCTGGAGGACGGGCACGAGCAGGCGGAAGAGCGGATGGGCGGCGCGGACCACGTCTGTCGTGGCCGGCAGGGCATCCTCGGCGGAGGTGATCACGCGGTCCACGTCACGGAAAGCGCCGCGCAGCTCGGGCGCGAGCGGCAGCGCATCGGCTAGCGTGGGCTCGAGCGCCCGCGCCGCCGGCCGCAGGTCGCGCACGAGCGGGCGGGCCTCGCGCGAGATCGCCTCGACCTCCGCCAGCGTCGGGCGCAGCTCGCGCAGCGTGGTCGGGAGGATGCGCACGGTCTCGGTCAGCTCGGCGTTGCGCCTGGCGGTCGCCCCCAGCAGCGTGTCGAGCGCGCGCACGAGCCCCGACAGCTCGCCCTGGCGCTGCCCGAGTGACGCGAAGACCTCGCCGCTGTCAGAGACGAGCCGGCGCACCGCGGCGCTCTGTGAGTCGAGCACCCGTACGAGGTCGCCGGCGTCCTCGGTGAACGGCGCGAAGTTCCCGACCGCCGCGTTGAAGTCCGCGCCGCGACCGCGGAACGCGCGCGCCGTGCCCTTCAGGAACCGCTGGAGGTCGGCGCGCGTCTCCTCGTCGAGCGCGCGCAGGATCTCGTCGAGCTCGACGGTGGGCCGCACCTGGCCGGGTGGAAGCAGGCCGCCCTCGGCAAGGTCCCCGCTCGCCTCGGTGCCGGGGGTGAGCTCGACGTAGGTCTCGCCAAGCAGCGTCTTCTGGCGCAGCGTCGCGCGCGTGTCGCGCGGGATCGGCGCGTAGCGGTGCTCGATCTCGATCTCGACCCGGGTCGCGTCGTCCACCTGCTCGGAACGCTTGACGTGGCCGACCGTGACACCCGAGATGCGCACGTCGGCGTTGTCCGCGAGCTGGGTCGCCTCCTTGAAGTCGGCCTGGAACCGGTAGCCCTTCGCCCCGAGCGGGGTCGGGCCGCCGAACGACGTCCAGAGGTAGGTCAGGATCAGGAAGCAGGACAGCGCGAAGACGGCGATCATGGCCAGCTTCCCGATCGTCGGCGCCTGCTTCTGCATCAGTCGTCACCTCCCCCAGGACGTGGCGACGGCGGGGGAGGGGGACAGATCGCCGCGGCGCCGAGCGGCGCCAGCGCGGGGTTGCCCGCGAGGAGCTCGCCGAGCGAGGAGCACCCGACCATCACGAGCCCGCGCCACGTCGCGCCGTGGGCGTCCTCGGTGGTGAGGATCGAGTTCGCGTTGTGGATGAACCACGGGATCCAGAACCCGTAGCCCTCGTCCGGGCCGGGCGGGTTGTAGCCAATCTCGTTGACCGTGTAGTTGAGGATCTCGCCGACACGGATCAGGCTCTTAGTGCTCGGCACCAGGTCGTCGACGGAGGGACGCAGGTCGCGCAACAGCGGCGTGGCCTCGCGGACCAACGGACGCAGGTCCTCGCGCAGGATCGGCTCGGCGTCGCGGAGCAGGGGGCGGACCTCGAGCATCGCCGGCGTCAGCTCACGCACGAGTGGGCGCAGCTCCGCGGCGGCCGGGCGCAGCTCCTCCGCCAGGAAGCGGCCCTCGTGCAGCGCCCGCCGGGTGGTGCGCAGCGCCGAGGGGAGCCGCTCGACGCCCGCCGCCAGCTCCGCCTCGCGCGCGCCGACCGTGTCGAGCACGTCGGCGCTCGCCTCTACGAGGCTCGCCAGCTCGCCGTCCTTCTGCGCGGCCGCGCCGGCCAGCACGCGCAGGTTGTGCATCAGCCGGCGCAGCTTCTCGCGGCGATCGGCGATCGCACGCGTGACGCGCGCCGTCTGCTCGAGCGTGGGCTGGGTCGCCGCCAGCAGCCGGCGGAGATCCCGGCCGCGGCCGTCGAGCCCCTGCCCGCCCGCGTTCGCGAACACGGCCAGGTAGCGGCGGACGTCCGCGTCCAGGGCCGCAAGCACTTCGTCCGGGTTGACGTTCGTCGTCGTCTGCGCCACCGGGATCCGGTCGCCGTCGCCCAGGCGGCCGTCCTCTGCGATGCCCGGCTGGGGCCGGCCGGGCTCGAGCTGGATCGTCATGTCGTTCAGCCCGGTCTTCGGCCGCAGGTACATCGTCGCGTTCGCATAGACGGGCCCCACCTCGTCCGGCTCGAGGTGGACGGTCACGACCGCCAGCCCATCCTCGGTCTCGACCTTCGCGATCTCCCCGACCTCGACGCCCGCGACCGTCACGTTTTGGCCCTGTCCCGGCGCCACGGCCTGGGCGTTGCGGAACTCGGCCTTGAGCGCGATCACGTCCTCCCACGGCCAGCGCAGGCGCTGGTGGTCGAGGATGTAAACCGTGATCGGGATCGCGATCACGACGAGCGCGATGATCGCGAGCAGCTCCGCGAGCGAGCGTTTGTTGCGCAGGATCCTCATGGCCCGGGCACCCGCAGCAGGTCGAGGACGTCGGCGAGCGCACCCGTGTCGAACGAAGAGATCCGCCGCTGCTGCGGCGCCGGCCCCGTCTCGGCGCTCAGGTCGGGCAGTTCCTGGCCCACGCACGGGACGTCCGGGCGGAACGGCGGGCGGATCCCGGTGAAGCGCGGACGCGAGCCGAGGATCGGCTCGTCCGTCAGGCCGACCAGCGGCTCGCCGATCGACGGGATGGTCCCGGTCGTGACCGTGTTCTCGCCCCCGCCGGCGTGGTAGCGGACCGCGTGGCCGTTGCCGTCGAAGTTCTGCGACGCGCTCGCCAGGCCGACGGTGCCGTAGAGAAGCTCGCGGTAGACCGGCTCACCGGTCGAGTTGGGCGGGTCCTCGATCGGCTTCTGCAGAGTCGGAAGGGCGTTCAGCCGGGCGCACTCGGTCACCGGCGTCACGTCACCCAGCAGCTCCGTCAGCGCGGGAGTCAGGCGCGCGAGCGACCGCACCGCCGGGTCTGTCTCGTCGAGCAGCGCGGGCAGCTCGTCCGGCGCGACCAGCTCACGCGCCTGCGCGAGGACGGGGATCGCGAGCTCGAGTGTGAGGGGAGCCGCCTGAATCCCGGGGCGGGCCTCGCGCACGAGCGCGCGGGTGTCCGGGAACGCGGCGTTGACGGCGTCGAGCGCGGGATCGGCCTCGGCGAGGAAGCGGTCGAGCTCGGGCAGCGTCGCCGCCAGCTCGACGCGCCGGCTGGCGAGCGCGCGCGAGGACCGGTTGAGCCCTTCGACCAGGTCGCCGAGGCGCCGGCCGCGCGCGAGCGCGGCGGCGACCTCGCCGCCCGACTTGACGAACTCGGGCAGGTCGTCCTCCTCGACGCCGCGGAACGCCTCGGCGCTGATCGCGCCCTGGGTGAACGCCTCGTCCGAGGGCGCCCACGCCTCGTTCAGCGACTGCGCGCCGCCGTCGGCGAACCCCTCGCCGAGCGCGGTCAGCAGCTTCCTCAGGTTCCCGCGCGTGTCGTGCTCGAGGGTCGAGAGGATCTGGTCGAGCTGCACCGGCGCGGCGGTCTGCGCGAGCGGCAGCGTGTAGCCCTCGTCCGCGGTCGGCGCGCCCGGGGTGCCCGGCTTCAGGTCCACGAAGAAGTTGCCCTCGAGGAAGATCCGCGGGCGGACCTTGAGCGTCGCGTCCTCGTGGATCGGGAGGGCCTCGTCCTCGAGCGCGAGCGTCACGACGGACGTGCCGCCCTCGCCGCTTTCGACCTTCTTCACCTTGCCGACCTCGACGCCGGCGATGCGGACCGGCGAGCGCGGGCCGAGCTCGGTGGCCTGGCTGACGACCGCGCGGAGCTCCCACGGGTTGCTCCAGGGCGCGCCCTTGAACGCAAGCCAGCACGCGCAGAACGCGATGACGATCGCGAGCAGCCCGGCGGCGAAGTTCGAGATGCGCTGCGGGTGGTTGCGATTGCGCACCAGGCTCATTCGCCCACCCCCGGCGGCGGCCGTGTCGCCTCGGTGGTCCCGCCCTGGTCGCCGGGCACGTTGCCGATCCGCTGGCCGGCCAGCCACGGCTCGTTGCCCGCCTCACACTCGCCGTTCGCACCCGTGTGCGGGTACGGGTTCATGTGCAGGTCCGGGGCCGGCTCGGCCGAGGACAGCGTCTCGTTCGTCTTGTCGGCGATCACGAGCGTGCGGAACCAGGTGCCCGACGGGTCCCCCTCGGAGACCGTGTTCGAGGTGTTCCGCGTCCAGAGGCCGAGGTAGTTGCAGCGGATCTGCGCGGGCGCGAGGAACTCGAGCGTGGGCTTGAGCGACTCCGCGACGCGCAGGAGGCGCACCAGCGCGTCGACGGTGCGCGGGTCCTCGCTCAGGTCGGCGACCGCGTCGAGCGCATCCTCGAGCTGCTCGGCGAGCCCGACCGCCCTGCGCAGGACCGGCGTCCCCTCGTCCAGCGCGCGGTCGAGCTCATCCGCCGCGCGCGGCAGCAGGCGCACGCCCGGCCGGATGTCGTTCACGAGCTTCGCCGCGTCCGTCAGCAGCGGGCGGGCCTGGCGAAAGGCCGACAGGGCGGCGGCCTGCGTGGGCGGGGTCTCGGCGATCGACTCGCCGAGCGCCGATCCGGCCGCGTCGAAGGCGCCCGCGGTGACATCCGCCCGCTCGAGCGCCGAGCCCCCCTCGGGCGCGACCGTGGCGAGCTCGCCGGTGAGCGTGTCCGCCGTCACGAGCAGGCGGCGCAGTCCGGTCTCCGGCGCACTGAGGTTCGCGAACACCCGCTCGCCGCCGCGAAGAAGCGGCGGCGCCTCGTGAAGCAGCATGTTCACGTCTGCACCGCGTCCGGCGAAGCCCGGCGCCACCCCTTCGAGGACGCCGCGAAGAGCGCGCCGGCTGCTCGCGTCGAACGCGTTGATGACCTCGTCGAGCTCGACGATCGGCTGCGCGGCCGCGAGCGGCATCGTCGAGTTCGGCTCGAACCCCTCCTCGGAATCGCCCGGCTTCAGCTCCAGGTACTTAAGCCCGAGCGGCGAGCGCGGCCGCACCGTGACCACCGAGTCGGCCGGCAGCGGGTCGAGCTTCGTGATCAGCGCCACGTCGAGCTCGGACACCGGATCGTCGCTGTCGCCCTCCTGCACCGCGCGGATGTCCTCGATGACGCCGACCCGCTTGCCGCCGATCCGAACCTCGTTGCCGCGGACGAGCCCGGCGGCGTCGGGCACCTGCACGGTCAGGTCGTAGGTCGGGACGAAGGGCAGGCCGTTGTTCGCGTTGTAGGAGAGGAAGACCGCGACGACCGCGCACAGGACGGTCGCGGCACCGACCAGGACGGGGCTGCCCGCGAGGCTGTGTTGCTGGCGCGAGCTCATTCGCCGAGGAGGTAGTCGAGGGCCCGTGCCTGGCCCGCCGGCGCCGCCGGCGGATCTCCGAAGTGCGCGCTGCATGGCGGCTTGAGGGTGCGCGCGTACTGCTGGCACTCCCCCGCGATCTGGTACGAGGGGAGCATGTGGGAGAACTGGTCGAAGCGAGCCTGCGCGCCGGCGCCGTAGAAGAAGAACAGCAGCAGGTTCTCGACGGAGCCGTTCTCCTGCAGCGACTCGCCGAGCCGAGCGCCGAGGCGCGCCATCGGGGGAAGGATCGCCGCGACGGGTCGCAGCCGGTCCGCGACCGGCCGTGCGGCCGCGACCGCCCGGCGGCCGACCTCCGACGTCTCGGCCAGGCGGTTCAGCGCGGGGCGAGCGGCATCCGCCACCGGGTCGAAATCGGCGAGCAGCCGCTCGGCGCCCGGCGCGGCCGCGCGCAGGTCGCGCAGCGTGGGCGTGGCGTCCGAGGCCAGTGCGGCCAGCCGGTCCGCGGTCGGCTCGAGCTCGTCGAGGAGCGGCGGCAGGCGCTCGATCACCTCGCCGAGCTCGCCGCGGCGGCCGGCCACCTCGGCCGCCGCGCGGTCGGCGCGCTCGATGAAGCTCGTCACGTGCTCGCGGTGGCGCGCCAGCTCCGCGATGACCCGGTCCGACTGATCCACGAGCCGGCCGAGCGCCGCGCGGTCCCGGTCCAGGATGCGCAGGACGTCGTTCAACTCCTGGAGCGCCGGGTTGGCGCGGCGGACGGCCGCGTTGACGTCCTCGGCCCGCCCGGCCACGCCCGTGCCGAGCTCGTTAAGGATGATCGCGAGCCGCTCCGCGTAGGGCTCGCGGAGCGCGGCGAACACGAGGTCGAGGTCCACCGGCGAGTGCGTGTTGGCGAGCGGCACGGTCGGCGCGCCGTCCTCGCCCTCGGCAAGCGGCGCGGCATCCGGCGTACCGGGATGGCACTGCACGAACTTCTCCCCGATGAGCGACTGGGGCCGGATCGTGCACTCCGCGTCGGCCCGGAACGGCGCGAAGCCCTCCTCAACCTCCATCTCGACGCGCGCCTTGCGCTCCGCCGTCAGGTTGATGTCGCTCACGCTGCCGACCCGCGCGCCCGCGATCTTCACGTCCTGGCCCGGGATCAGGTTCGCCGTCGAGTCGAAGACCGCATCGACCCGGTAGGTCGGCGCCGTGCCGCCCGCGCCGAGCGTGGCGACCGCCGCGACGACACCGAGCAGGAGGACCGCCGCGATCCGCTTCATTCGGGCGAGTCCTCCAGGTCACATGGGAAGTCCTCGGTCGCGCGGTAGGGGCTCGAGCCGTCACCGGCCGCCTGCGTGCCGGCGCCGGGACACCGCTTGTTGAGCTTGGTGCGGAAGCCGGTCAGCCCCTGCTCCTCGGGCGGGCGCGGGATGAGCGACCCGAGCCCGGTCAGCGTGACCGTCGAGCCCTGGAAGGAGATCCGCGTGTAGTGGCCGTTCGCGTCGTAGTAGCCGGCGGTCGCGCCGCCGAAGCCGTTGAACAGCCCGCCGATCACGTCCGGCACGTACGGGCGCACCTCGCGGACGATCGGCAGCGCGTCCTCGACCGTCTTCACCGTGGAGTCGAACGCGGGCACGGCGGTGCGCGACAGCGCGACTAGCCGGTCGAGTACCCCGAGCAGGTCCTCGGTCCCGGAGCGGTCGATCAGGCCGCGGGCACGCTCGACCACCGGCCGCGCGTCGCGTGCGAACGGCCGCAGCTCGGCGAACGCCTCGGACAGGAGCGGGGCGACCGGCCGCGCGTCGCGCACCAGCGGGCGAGCCTCGCGCAGCGTCGCGCGCAGGTTCACGAGGGTCGTGTTCGTCTTGCGGAGCGTGGGCGGCAGACGGCGCAGCGAGCTCTCGAGCGCCGCGCTCTCGCCGGCGAGCGCGCCGACCGCGGCGAGCCCGTTGCCCACGAGCGGGTCGAGATGCTCGGGCCGTGAGCTGACGTCTTCGACGACCTGGGCCGAGCGCACGATGAAGCGTTCGAGCGCAGCCTGGTCGCGCATCAGCGCACGGAACGTGGCGGCGCCCTGGGAGAGCGCCGGATTGAGCGACTCCAGGCCGGCGTTCGCCTGGCGCGCCGCCTTCAGCGTGGCGGCGTCGTCGCCGGTTCCGTCGGGCTCGTCGGCGAACGCGTCGGCGGCGTTGCGCACGAACGCCTGCGTGTCGCGCTGCGCCTGGGGATCAAGCGTGTTGAGGAGCTGGTCGAGGTCCACGGCCTCGCGGCCGTCCTCGGCGGGGATCTCGCCGCCGTCCGCGATCTCGGCGGCGTCGTTTCGGCCCGGCTCGAGCGCGAGGTAGCGGTTCGCGATGCCCGAGAGCGACGTGGCGCGCAGCGTCATCACGCTGCCCTCGTGAAGCGGGGCCAACTCGTCCTCAATGGAGACCTCGACGCGGGCACGCGCGCTGTCGTCCAGCTCGATGCTCTCGACCAGGCCGACTGGGCGGCCGCCCACCTTGACCTGGTTGCCCTTAACCAGCTGGCCGGCGTTGTCGAGCGTGAGGTGGACCCGGTAGTCGGAGCCCGCGCCAAACATCAGGAAAGCGGTGGCCAGGACCGCGAGGCCAAGGGCGGCGAGAGTCAGGGCGCGTCCCACCACGCGCCGAAGCTAACTCAGGCTGCCTGGGCGGCGCGCCGGTCGGCGCTGCGGGCGGGCGGGAACTCGCGCACGAGGCTGGGCAGCACCGGCAGCGCCCGCCTGACGAGTGCGCGCGAGGCACTGACGAGCCGGCGCCGGTTCTCGCCCCATTCGAGGCCAAGCTCGTCGCGTAGCCGTTGCGGAAGCAGGCTCACGGTCGCCAGGTTGAGCGCCTCGACCAGCGGGCGTGCGACGAATGGAAGCTCCGGGCGCATCGTGGCGTCCACGACGTCGGTCAGCGCGCTCGTGACCGCCAGCTCCTCGGCGACCATTCCGTCGAAGTAGTCGTAGAACTCGGCGAGGGTCGCCGGCTGGCGCTCGACGGGCACGCCGAACATCTCGCCGAGGCGCTTCTGCTCCTCGTAGTAGCGGACCTTCTCGGGATGGCTGAGGCGCCTGACGTACGCCTCGTACACCTTGAGCGAGGTGTCGACGAGCGTCGCGTGGACCCACATTCCGAGCGTGGGATCGTTCGCCGAGTACTTGGTGCCGGCCGGGTGCCGGCCCCCCGCCTCCGTGGTCAGACCGTGGACGCTCTTGTGGACCGCGCGCAGGCGCTCCGACGCCTCGTTCGCCTTCGCGGTCGAGCCGAACACGATGCTCGTGGTGATGTCGAGCGTGCGGTAGAGCCGGCCCCACGGATCCTCGCGGTAGTTCGAGTGCTCGGCGACGCCCGCGCCCACGAGCGGATGCGCGACCTGCATGATGATCGCGGCTCCTCCGCCCAGCAGGAGGATCCCCTCCCGGTTCACCTGCCAGGTGATGCTGTCGGGGCCGAACAGGCCCGGATCGCTCACGGCTCGGATTAAACCGCAATCGCCGGGTACCATCGCGCCAATGACGTGGGGGATCATCTGGATGGCGGTCGTGCTGAAGCTCCCGATCGTCGCGCTGCTCTGGATCTGCTGGTGGGCAATCCGCGCCGAGCCCGAGCCCGCCGCCGACGAGTCCGCCGGCGGCGACGGCGGCAACGGGCACTCGCCGCGCTCGCCGAGGCCGCGCCCGCCGCGTCGCGGCGACCACGCCGAACAGGCGCCCCAGCCCCCGCCGCGTGTACGCGTCCGCGGCCGGCGCTCCGATAGCGTTCGACCCGAATGAACGCCTTCCACGTGCTCGGTGGGATCGCCGCGATCTGGGCGGTCCTCGTCGCGATCGTCGGGATCAAGAAGGAAGACTTCCCCGGCGGCGCCGAGAAGATCGTCGCGGCGATCTCGGTCATCGTGGTGGCCGCCGCCATCAGCTCCGCCATCATCACCTCCGCCAACGAGGAAGAGGAGCACGGCGGCGGCGCGGTGGAGGCAACCAGCGAGCACGAGTAGCCCGTGATCGACGACGGGCACGCGGTTCACTACACGGCGGTCGAACGCGGGACCCCGGTCTTCAGCTCCGACGAGGTCGAGCTCGGCACGGTCGACCAGGTGGTCGACAACTACAGGGAGCACATCTTCGATGGGATCGTCATGCGGACGACCGCGGGCGAGTATCGGTTCGTGGATGCCCCCGAGGTGAAGCGGACGGCCGAGCGCGGCGTGACGCTGACGATCACGGCTGCCGAGGCCGAGGCGCTCCCGCCGCCCGAGGGAGGCGGCTTCGCGGAGTTCGAGCCGCGCCGCCGCGGCGGGAAGATCGCCGCGAAGCTCGGGATGGGTTGGCGGAAGAAGAAGTAGGTCAGAATGAGGATGAGGAACCACCCGAGGAGAGAGCAATGGCCGACGAGCAGACCGAAACCGAGGACGGCGGCGGCGTAGCGAGCGCGGAGCGCGAAGACACGCTCACGGTCACCGACAACCGGACGGGCCAGACGTACGAGGTCCCGATCGCCGACGGCACCGTCAAGGCGATGGACTTTCGCCAGATGAAGGTGGCCGAGGACGACTTCGGCCTCATGACCTTCGACCCCGCCTACACCAACACCGCCTCATGCCGGAGTGAGATCACCTTCATCGACGGCGAGGCCGGCGTCCTCCAGCACCGCGGCTATTCGATCGAGGACCTGTGCGAGCACGCCACCTACCTCGAGGTGGCCTACCTGCTCGTGCATGGCGAGCTGCCGACGCGCGACCAGCTCGACGATTGGGTGCACGAGATCACGATCCACACCTACACGCACGAGAACATGCGCGAGTTCCTGAGCGGCTTCCGCTACGACGCGCATCCGATGGGGATGCTGCTCGGCTGCATGGGCGCGCTCTCGACCTTCTATCCCGAGGCGAAGGCGATCGACGACGAGGAGGAGCGGCACATGGCGGCGATCAGGCTGATCGCCAAGGTGCCGACACTCGCGGCGTTCGCCTACCGGCACTCGCTTGGGCTGCCCTACATCTATCCGGACAACGATCTGAGCTACCCCGGCAACTTCCTGTCGATGCTCTACAAGATGACCGAGGTCAAGTACGAGCCCGACCCCCGGCTCGAACGCGCCCTCGACGTCCTCTGGATCCTGCACGCCGACCACGAGCAGAACTGCTCGACGAGCGCGGTCCGGGCGGTCGGCTCATCGGAGGTCGACCCGTACTCGGCGGTCGCCGCCGGCGTTGCCGCGCTGTACGGCCCGCTCCACGGCGGCGCGAACGAGGCGGTGCTGCGGATGCTCGACCGGATCGGCTCGGTCGACAAGATCCCGGACTTCCTCCAGGGCGTGAAGGACCGCAAGGAGAAGCTGATGGGCTTCGGCCACCGGGTCTACAAGAACTACGACCCGCGCGCCCGCATCATCAAGAAGAACGTCGACGAGGTCTTCGAGGTCACCGGCAAGAACCCGAAGATCGAGATCGCGGTCGAGCTCGAGAAGCGCGCGCTCGACGACGAGTACTTCACCGAGCGCAAGCTCTACCCGAACGTCGACTTCTACTCCGGCCTGATCTACGAGGCGCTGCAGATCCCCACCGACATGTTCACGGTGATGTTCGCCATCCCGCGCACGTCGGGCTGGATCGCGCAGTGGCTCGAGATGGTGAAGGACGAGCAGACGAAGATCGCGCGGCCGCGGCAGGTCTACACCGGTGAGCGCGACCTCGACTACGTCCCGATCGACCAGCGATAGCACGGCGCTAGCCTGTCCTTCATGCAGCCGCTAGCCGATGGCCACGGCCGGCTGATCGAAGACGTGCGCGTCTCGGTCACGGATCGCTGCAACTTCCGCTGCCAGTACTGCATGCCCGCCGAGGGGCTGCCATGGCTCGAGCGCGACGCGATCCTCTCCTTCGAGGAGATCGAGCGGCTGGTCGGGCTGCTCGTGGGCCTCGGCGTGCGCGACGTTCGCCTGACGGGCGGAGAGCCGCTCGTGCGGCGCGACTTCCCGCGGCTCGCGGCGAAGCTCTCTCTGATCGACGCGCTGGAGGACCTGTCGGTCACGACGAACGGGTTCCTGCTCGAACGCGATGCGGACGCCCTGGTCGCCGCGGGCGTCCAGCGCGTCAACGTCTCGATCGACTCGCTCCAGCGCGACCGCTTCTACGCGATGACGCGCCGCGACGCGCTGCCGCAGGTGCTTCGCGGGCTCGAGGCGATCGCGCGGCATCCCGGCGTCAAGGTCAAGGTGAACGCGGTGGCCATGCGCGAGTTCACCGAGCAGGAGGCGCTCCCGTTCGCGGACTTCGCCCGCCGGCACCCGTTCCAGGTGAGGTTCATCGAGTTCATGCCCTTGGACGGTGACCACTCGTGGAGCCCGGACGCCGTCCTGACGGGCGACGAACTGCGGGCGGTCATCCATGAGCGCTACCCGCTCGAGGAGCTTCCGCGCGAGCCGTCGGCGACGGCGCGGGTCTTCCGCTTCGTGGACGGGGCAGGCGAGATCGGCTTCATCAACCCGGTCTCCGAGCCGTTCTGCTCCGACTGCAACCGCATCCGCCTGACCGCCGAGGGGAAGCTGCGCACCTGCCTCTTCTCCCTGCACGAGACCGACCTGCGCGAGCCGCTGCGCGCCGGCGCGACCGACGCCGAGCTCGCGACCGTCATTCGCGACGCCGTCTGGCGGAAGGAGCTGAAGCACCGTGTGGGCGAGCCGGGGTTCATCCAGCCCGCCCGCACGATGTCAGCGATCGGGGGGTAGCCCGTGAGCCATCCATGGCTCACCTTTGAGAACGAAGTAGCCCTCCGGGCTACGTGACCGGGTCGGCTTTCAGCCGACCCTCTTAGTCTTGAATCTCGCGCCGCCGAGGCAGCTGTAGATCGTGAAGGTCCCGATCGGGTACTTCGGGATCAGGAACTCGTACTGCAGCCGCATCCGGCCCTTGATCACGCCGCCCGGCCGCCGCTTCGTCCAGACGTCGTGGTTCATCGTGACCTCGTTGTAATGGAAGGCCGGCTTCGACATGAAGCTGAACTCGATGTGGCGCTTCATCCGGGTCTTGCCCCGGAAGCCGAAGATCTCGGAGCCGCCCGTCGGTGCGCCGCCGCCCTGGATCGGGATGCAGCTCATCCGGACGCCGGCCCTGAGCTCGTGCATCCGCTTGTTCTTCAGCGTGAAGGTGACCTTGTGGCCGGAGTCGGTCTTGCCGACGTAGTCCACGGACTTGGCCGATGCCGTGCTCGTCATGGCGACGGCTGCAACGAGCGCGCCTGAGAGTGCCTTGGTGATCGTCATCGTGATTCTCCTCGTGGTCAGGCCGCCTGGCGAATGCGCTCCGCCGGCGGGATGTGGTGGTTGCCCTTGAACGTGTCCTCGGGGTCGTAGAGCGCCTTCACCTCACGCAGGCGCTGCCACGTCTCGGTGTCGAAGAACGCGCTCGCATCGGCGGGCTCCTCGACGAAATTCGGGTACTCGCCCGCCCGGTACGGCTGGGCGGCTGCCACGAGCCGAGCAATCCGCCCATCCACAGCGCGAGCGGCCTCGTCGTCCTCGACGACACCGAGCACGAACAGGCTGACCTCGCCCGCCAGCGTTGCGCGAGCGCCGGCGCCCGGCGACTTGCGCGCGAGCGCGCCGCCCATGTGGCGCAAGTTGAACAGCGTCAGCGAGTTCCCGGAGTCGGACTCCGGCCCGGCGATCGACAGAAACTCGTCGATCAGCGAGGCGGGGAGCTCCTCGAGCAGCTCGTGCCCGCTGGTGATCGGCAGCGGATCCGGCGGATCCATCGCCAGATCGCCGAGCACGGCCGGCGGCACCATCGCGAACGTGTCGATCGCGGGACCCAGGTCGCGCACGCGGCGCAGCAGGTCGCGACCCTCCGGCTCCTCGCCCAGGTACGCGCCCATGACGATCACGTACGACTGGCCGCGGAACTGCTCCGGAAGCTCCGGGAGCGGCGGGAAGTGCAGGATGTTCGCCCACGTCATGAGCTCGTCCGGGAACGTCGGCAGCAGCTCGCGCCACGTGTGCAGCACCTCGGACGCACGCTCGAACGGGAAGAACATCGCTCCGGCGTAGAGCTCCTCGACGGGGTACACCGCGAACTCGATCGCCGTGACGACGCCGTAGTTGCCGTTGCCGCCTCGCAGCGCCCAGAAGAGATCCGGGTGGTTCTGGGCGGTCGCGCGGATGAACTGCCCGTCCGACGTCACGAGCTCGATCGCCGTGACGCTGTTCGTCTGCATCCCGTACTTGCGGGCGAGCCAGCCGATGCCGCCGCCCAGCGAGTACCCGGCGATGCCGACATCGGGCGACGAGCCGTGGAGGCCGGCGAGGCCGTGATCCGAGAGCTGCGGGGCGATCTTCTCCCACTTGACCCCCGAACCGACGCGCACGCGGTGGCCGGCCGGGTCGATCGAGATGTGCTGTAGGTCGGACGTCTGGACCACGAGGGTGCCGTCGAGCGAGCCGAGTGGGCCGGCGTTGTGAGCGGTCGCCTGGGGGGCGATCCGCAGGCCGTGCTCGCGGGCGTAGTTGACGATGGTGACGACGTCGGCCTCGTCGGCCGGGAAGACCATTGCCTCGGGGCGCTGGTCGATGCGGGTGTTGAACGCCTCGTGGGCGCTGTCCCAACCCTCGTCGTCCGGGCGAACGCTCCGCCCGTTGATGTTGAGATTTGCGACTGGATTCGGCATCTGAGCTCCTTTTTCGGACTGGAGCCGATGCTGCTCTGCCGCGTGCCCGGCGTCGATCCCGCCGCTGGGGGAAATTCAAATGCGCCAACCCCCCCATTTGAGGGGTGGCGCGCGTGCCCAAGCGGGAGTACCGTCGCCTTATGACTCGCACCCTCCCGGGCGCGGAAAGCGCCTACGACGCGATCGAGCGGGTAGCCGAGGCCGGCCTCCCGTCACAGGAGCTACTCGAGGAAGTGGCGCGGCGGATCGAGAGGGTCGTCCCCTCGGACGGCTACTTCATCGGTGCCACCGACCCGGGCACCTCGCTGATCATGGGCCAAGGGGTCGTGCGCGACCTGCCGCACGATCAGTGCACGCCGACGTGGGACTACGAGTTCCGCGTGCCCGACTACATGAAGTTCAGGGACATCGCGGTCAGCGGCCGGTCGGTCGCCGACCTTCACGAGGAGACCGGCGGCCGGCCGGATCGCTCTCCGCGCTGGCGCGAGTACGGAACCGCGACCGGTTTCCGCGCGGAAGTGCGCGCGACCTTCTCGATCAGCGGCTCGGCATGGGGAGTCGGCCAGTTCGATCGCCTCGGTGACTCCCCGCGCTTCTCCGACGACGAGAAGGCGTGGCTCGAGCGGGTCGCGCCGATCGTGGCCACAGCCCTGAAGCGCGCGTTGATCCAGCAACCGCCTTCGTCGCCGGTGGTTCGCGGGCCTGGGATCCTCGTGCTCGACCCGGAGGGGCGCGCCGTCTCAGCGACCAGCGAGGCCGCCGCGTGGCTGGACGAAATCGAGTCCTCGCTCGCCCGCGATACACGCGGCGCGCTACCCGTGCCGGTCGAGGCGAACGCCTATGCGTCGCAGGTTCGCGCGGCAATGGACGGCGCGTTGGAAACCGTCCCGCGCGCGCGCATAAGGACCAGCACCGGCGTCTGGCTGCTCATGCACGGGTCGATCCTCCAGGGCACCGACAACCTGGCGGTCGTGATCGAGCCGGCCAAGGGCGGCGACGTCGCGCCGCTGATCGTGGAGGCGTACGGCCTGACGCAGCGTGAGCTCGATGTCACCCGCGCGATCGCGCGCGGCCTCGGCACCTCCGAGATGGCCGAGCACCTCTTCATCTCGCAACACACGGTGCGTGATCACGTCAAGTCGGTGTTCGAGAAGACCGGCGTGTCGAGCCGCGGCGAGCTGGTGGCGAAGGTGTTCGCCGACCACTACTCGCCGATCCTGACCGAGCTGACGAACTAGCGCGGCTTCAGGATCCTGAAACGCAGCCGCTCGCCCGGCGACTCGTTGCCGGCCGCGTCGGTCGCCCTCAGCGTCGCGCGGTAGCGGCCGCGCTTCAGCTTGCGCCCGTTGACCCTGCCGGAGAAGCGCTTCTTGTTCACACCGGCAGCCGCGTCCTGGGTGAGAGCGCCGCGCCTCGCGTAGCCGCCGCCGCTCCGCTTCCGCTCGATCGTGAAGCGAACCGTGGCCGGCTCGGACAGCTCGTACACGAAGGTCGTCCGCCGGCCAGCCCGGAAGCGCGTCTTCGTCAACCCCGCGGCTAGGAAGTCCGGCGCGACGATGTCCGGCTCTTCGACCGGCGGAGTGATCTCGAGGGTGAGCGAGAGGTTGTCGAAGTACCCGTTGTTCGAGCCGCCGCCGATGTTGGTGGCCGTCGGGACGACACGGATCGCCCGCGTGCCGGCGGGAACCTCGTCGGCACGGCTGCGCGCGAGCAGCGTCGTCTGGCTGTTGCGGTCGGTCACGGTCACCGGTCCGATCTGAATGTCCGCCAGCGGCACACCCGCGGCGTTCAGGAAGTGCGCCGTGACCGCGGCCTGGTCCTGCTGGCCGTCCTGCCCGCCGAGCATCCCGCTGAGTGTGGCCTCCGCGCGGCCATCGTCGATCGCGGCGGCCTCGTGCCCGACGTCGACGAGCTGCAGCGCATGCGTCACCTCGTCCGCGTTCGGGCCGCCGAAGGCGAACCCATGCCCGCCGCCAATCGCATCGGAGAGCGACACGGGCAACAGGTCGGCCCCGCCGTAAAGCCCGACGGTGAAGTTCGGAATCGTCACCCAGCCCGGAACCGGGACGGTCCGCAGCCGCGCGCCGCCGGGAGCGCCCAGCTCGAACCCCGGATTGCGCAGCAGGTTGCCGCTCACGGGCGCCGGGACGTCGGTGTCGATCCGCCCGATCTGGTCGAGGTCCGTCTCGGCGAACCAGAGGTTGCCGTCGGGGCCGGCCCCGATCCCGGTCGGCCAGCTGCCGGCCCCGATCCCGGCCGAGAACTCCGTCACCTCGCCGAACGGGGTGATCCGGCCGACGCGATCGGCGCCGGCCTCGGCGAACCAGAGGTTGCCGTCGGGGCCCGTCGTGATCCCGTGCGGCGCCGCGATCGGGCTGATTCCATCTGCGAACCCCGTGAGCACGCCCGCGGGCGTCATCCGTCCGATCCGATCGAGGCCGAAGTCCGTGAACCACAGGTTCCCGTCCGGGCCGGCCGCGATCCCGTACGGCGCCGCGTCGGGCGCGGCCGTCGGGTTGGGCAGCGCCGCGAATTCCTTGACAACGCCCGCCGGCGTGATCCGGCCGATCCGGTTGCCGAGATATTCGGTGAACCACAGGTTGCCGTCGGGACCCGCCGCGATACCGGACGGACGGGCGCCGGCCGTGATCCCCACGAAGAACTCCGCGACGACGCCGGATGGCGTTATCCGCCCGATCCCGTTGATGTCAGGCTCTGTGAACCAGAGGTTGCCGTCAGCACCCGCCGCGATTCCGAGCGGCGCAGCCCCTGGCGTGATCCCGTCGTAGAACTCGGTCACCTCTCCGCTGGGCGTGATCCGGCCGATTCGATCGGCGTCGTACTCGGTGAACCACATGTTGCCGTCCGGCCCCGCGGTGATCTGCTGCACTTCGGCTCCCGGGGTGATGCCGTCCGAGAACTCCGTCACCGCGCCGGTCGGTGTGATGCGACCGATTCGATCGCCGCCGTACTCGGTGAACCACATGTTCCCGTCCGGGCCGGCCGCGATGCCCGTCGGTGTGGCGTTCGCGGTGATCCCGTCCGAGAACTCGATGGCGGGGCCCGCGCCGAGCGCTGACGCCGGACTCGCGCACGCCAGGGCGCACGCGAGCGCCGCTGCGGCGAGGTGGGAGCGCTGAGTCCGGCGCATCTGGTTTCTCCGGCCTCCGCGGGCGAGCAGACCCGGGATGCCTTCGGTCTTCACACAGAGCGGCCGTGACCCCCACTCGGGGCAGAGCCCACCAACCACTGTACGCCTGATTGCGCCAATCGGGGGGATTCGGGCTAGGCCGGCTCCTTCGCCTTCCGGTCCACCTCGACGCGGCCCTCCAGTTCGCCCTCGGAGAGCTGCCTACGCAGCACCTTCTTGTCGAACTTCCCGACGCTCGTCTTCGGGACCTCGCCGATGAACGCGAACTCGTCCGGAATCCACCACTTGGCCACGCGTTCCGAGAGGTGGCCGCAGAGCTCCTCGGCCGACACGTCGCTTCCCTCCTTACGCACGACGCACGCGAGCGGGCGCTCCGACCAGCGCTCGTCGGGCTTCGCGATCACCGCCGCCTCGGCGACACCCTCGTGGGCCATCAGCGCGATCTCGAGATCGACCGACGACACCCACTCCCCACCGGACTTGATCACGTCCTTCGCCCGGTCGGCGATCCGGATGAAGCCCTGCCCGTCGATCGCGGCGACATCGCCGGTGCGCAGCCAGCCGTCATCGAACTTGTCGTCGCCGGACGGGTCGTTGTAGTACGAGCGGGCGATCCAGGGCCCGCGCACCTCGAGCTCACCGGTGGCCTCGCCGTCCCAGGCGACCTCCTCCCCGGCGTCGTCGACGATGCGCGCCTCGACCAGCGGCAGCGGCCGACCCGCCTTCGCACGGGCCGCCCAGGCCTCGTCCTCGCTCGCGCCCTTGGGCGGGTGCGCGACGGCGGCGACCGGGCTGGTCTCCGTCATCCCCCACGCCTGGAGGATGTCGACGCCGTGGCGCTCATGGAATGCCTGCATCAGCGACAGCGGCACGGCCGACCCGCCGCATGCCACGGTTCGCAGGCTCGACATGTCCGGCTGGTTCGCGTCCGCGTAGTTCAGGAGGTCGAGCCAGATGGTCGGCACGCCACCCGCCACCGTGACCCGCTCGGACTCGATCAGCTTGGCGAGCGGCTCGCCCTGCAGGAACCGGCTCGGCATCACCAGGTCCGCGCCGGTGAGCGGGGCGGCGTGCGCCAGTCCCCAGGCGTTCGCATGGAACATCGGCACGACCGGGAGCACGCGATCGGTCGAGCGAAGGCCCAGGTTGTCGGCGATGCACACGCTGAGACCGTGCAGCAGCTGCGACCGGTGCGAGTACAGGACGCCCTTCGGGTTGCCGGTCGTGCCACTCGTGTAGCAGAGGCCGGCGGCGGCCCGGTCGTCGAGCTCCGGGTAGTCGAACGCCTCCGGCGCCTCAGCCAGGAGCTCCTCGTAGCGAAGGACATTCGGGAGCGAGCCGGCGTCCCCGTCACCCATCACGACGAAGTGCTCGACCGTCTCGAAGGTGGCCGCGATCGGCTCGAGCACCGGGACGAGAGAGTCGTCCACGAACACGATCCGGTCCTCAGCGTGGTTCGCGATGTAGGTGAGCTGGTCGCCCGCCAGGCGGATGTTCAGCGTGTGGAGCACGGCCCCCATCGACGGTGCCGCGAGATAGACCTCGAGGTGCTCCTGCGAGTTCCACGCGAAGGTGGCCACGCGATCACCCGGGGCGATGCCGAGCTTTGTGAGCGCGCCGCACAGGCGGTCCACCCGCGCGGCCACGTCGCCGTAGGAGGCGCGGCGGGCGCCCTCGTCGCCGAGCGTCACCACCTCGCTGTCCCAGTAGAGACGCCGCATCCGGTCCACGATGTGCTGCACCGTCAGCGGGTGGTCGTGCTGCATCAGACCTTCGAGCATCTGGCGATCTCTCCCTCGTTAGCGTTTGCGGCCGTGCGCGGATACTCCCTCAAGACGCGCAGCGGCGCAAAGGTGGAGCGCGCGCGTTTCGAGGATCTCGGCGCGGCGCTCGAGGCGCTCGAGCGGCGCGGGCGGGAGCTCGAGGGGCAGGCCGATGCCCGCACGGTCGACACGAAGCTCGCGCGCAGGTTCGAGCCCGTGCAGCAGGTCTTCGCGCGGCTCGAGCTGGCCGGGCCCGGGCGGCTGCGCGCGGGCGTGGACGTGCGGGGGGACGGATCGACCGAGGCCTGGACCGGGCGGATGCGCCGGACGCTCGTAGAACAGCTTCCGCGCGAATCTCCTTACGACGCGCTGCGTCGCGCCGTCGAGCGCGGCTAGGCTCGCCGGCCGTGGTTCGCGACCGCGCTTTCGAGCGCATGCTGGCCAGCATGCGCGCCTTCTTCCGCCTCGTTGGGCGCAGCTCCCAGGGCGCACACGTGATCGAGCTGGAGGGCGTGCTCGGTTGCGTCTGCCCGAAGGTGCCCGAGCGCTCGCTGCCCAACAGCGTCATCTATGAGTCGCAGGACGCGCTGATCGGCGCGCTCCCCGACCTCGCGCGCCGCTACGAGGAGGCGGACATCGCCGCGTGGACCGTGTGGGTGCCCGAGGACGACACCGAGGCCGCGGCCGCGCTCGCGGCCGCGGGCCATGTGCTCGACGCCGACCCGGCTGCGATGACGCGCGAGCTGGACGACCTGGCGGACCCGCCGGAGATCGATCACTGCGCGGGCGACGAGTTCCTGCCGGTCGTTGCCTCGATCAACGACCGCTCGTACGGCTTCGACGGCACGCCCTTCAGCGACTTCACCGCCCAGCAGCCGCCCGGAGTCACGCGCGACTACGTCGCCTACCTCGACGGGGAGCCGGCGTGCGCGGTCGTGATCCTGCCCGCCGACGGCGATGCCAGCGTGTGGGACGTCGCCACGCTGCCCGAGGCCCGTGGGCGTGGCCTGACGACGCGGCTGCTTCACCGCGCCCTGTGGGACGCGCGCGCGGAGGGCTGCGACATGTCGAGCCTGCAGGCGACGAAGCTCGGCGAGCCGGTGTACGCCCGTCTCGGCTATCGCTCGCACGGCGCGCTCCAGATGTGGGAGAGGCGCCGCTAGCTATAACCGACGCATGGCGACGTGGCTCGTCCCCCTTCCCCACGGCGCTGACCCGCCCTACGAGGTGTGGGTCAACGGCATCCCGCAGCGGGAGGGGAGCGACTATCGCGTGACCGAGGGCGGCCTCGTCTTCTCGAAGCCGCTCGAGAAGGAGCGCATCGGCGTGGCGCGCTGGACGGCGATCTTCCTCGGCCTGTTCGGCAGCTACGGCAAGAACGACTCCGTCGACGTTCGCTACTCGCTCCACGGGGAGCGCCGCCTTGCAACCGGGCTGGAGATCGTCCAGCCGGAGGTACCCTCAGAACCGTAATGGCCCGGATCGACCGGATCCTCGAGGACACGCACCCGTGCTTCTCGTTCGAGTTCTTCCCGCCGAAGACCGAGGAGGGCGAGAAGAACCTGCGCGCCGCGCTCGAGGAGCTGGCGAAGGACAAGCCCTCGTACGTCTCGGTCACCTACGGCGCGGGCGGCTCGACGCGCGACCGGACGATCGAGATCGTCAAGTGGATCAAGCAGGACCTCGGGATCGAGGCCATGGCGCACTTCACGTGCGTCGGCGCGACCGTCGAGCAGCTGCGCGCGACGCTCGACCACATCCGGGACGCCGGGATCGAGAACGTGCTCGCGCTGCGCGGCGACCCGCCGCAGGGCGAGGCCGAGTGGACGAAGACCGAGGGCGGCCTGGAGTACTCGACGCAGCTGATCGAGCTGATCCGCGGCAGCTACGAGGTCGCGATCGGCGCCGCGTGCTTCCCGGAGGTGCACGTCCACGCCGAGAGCGCTGAGACCGACCTGCGCTTCGCGAAGGAGAAGCAGGAGGCCGGCGCGAGCTTCCTCATCACGCAGCTCTTCTTCGACAACCGGTTCTACTTCGACTTCGTCGAGCGCGCGCGCGAGATGGGCATCACCGTGCCGATCATCCCGGGCATCATGCCCGTCACGAACTTCGCGCAGATCAAGCGCATGAGCGAGATGTGCGGCGCATCGTTCCCCGAGCAGTACGAGTCCGAGCTCGAGGCGCGCAAGGAGGACCCGGACGCGACGGCCGACCTGGGTGTGGCCTACGCGACGCTCCAATGCTCGGACCTGCTCGCGCGCGGCGCACCGGGCATTCACTTCTACACGCTGAACCGCTCACCCGCCACACGGGCGATCCTCGCCGCACTTCGCGCGGCGCGCCCCTGGGACCGCGCGCCCGCGCTCGTCTGACCCGTCGCGTTCACCAGTGGCGCGGTAGAGCGACCTGGGTTACGCTCGAAGCGCCATGGAATGGTGGGCTCGCGATGGCAGGGGCCTCAGCTTCGTCAGCGCGGGCGCGCTCGTCATCGCCCTCGCCCTCGCCCTCGCCCTGGCCGCGCCCGCCGGCGCCGTGGACACCCTCTACTGGGCCGACCAGGGCACGAACTCCATCCGCTACGTCCCGATCGACGGCAGCGCCCCCGCGGCGGTCCTGTACAACGCGGCGGGGAGCCCGGACGGGATCGCGCTCGACCCGAGCACCGGCCGGATCTACTGGGCAGACGAGTCCACGGACAGTGTGCGCAGCGCACCGATCGAGGGCGGCGGGGCGGTCACCAGTCTGTACACGGGCCAGGTCTTTCTCGACGGCCTCGCGGTCGACCCGCTCGATGGCCTGATCTACTGGGCCAACGGCGACGACGAGGTGCGCGGTGCGCCCCTGGCGGGCGGCGGAACGGTCAGCGACCTCTACCCGACCGAGTTTGCGTCACGCGGGGTCGCCGCCGACGTGCCCGAGGACCTTCTGTACTGGACGATCGACTTCGGCGAGGGCGGCGACATCCGCCGCGGCCCGGCCGCCGGAGGGGCGGCCACGACGCTCTACAACGACGAGGGTCCCCGGTTCGTGGCGGTCGACTCCGCCGACGGAGGCGTCTGGTGGTCGTCGTTCGGAGGCGTCCGCGCGGGAACCACCGCGGGAGATCCCGAAACCACGCTCTACCCCGACCAAGGCGTGACGGGCGTAGCCGCCGACGCCTCTGACTCGCGTATCTACTGGGGCACCGACGACTCGATCCGCCGCGCTCCGATCGCCGGTGGAGGGACCGTGACCACGCTCACCAGCACCGCAGACACGGTGGCCGGAATCGCCGTCCTGCGCCGGCCGCTGAACACCGTCGCTCCGCTCGTCTCGCCGACGGAGGGGCCCTCCGGCACGGTGCTGGACTGCTCGCAGGGCACGTGGTCGATCGGCGTGCCGGGTGCGTTCCTCTACCGAGCGCCGCGCACATTCGGCTACAGGTGGTTCCGCAACGGCACCGAGATCGCCGGGGCCACCGCCGCCACGTACACCGCGCCTTCGCCCGGCACGTACACATGCGAGGTGACCGGAACGAACCAGGCCGGCTCGACGCCGGCGGCGAGCTCGAACGAGGCGATCATCACCGACCCCGACGTGATCCTCACCCCGGAGCAGCGCGACTTCGGGCGGCGGCTCGTCGCGGACGACAACCCGCCGCGCCGAACCTTCACCGTCGAAAACCGCGGGGGCCGCGAGGCGAACATCACCTCGCTCGGGCTCGCCGGCGCGGACGCGACGGCGTTCGAGCTGGTCTCGACGACGTGCGGGGCGACACTCGCCGCGGGCGGCGCATGCGAGGTGGTCGTCGAGTTCAACCCGGACACCGTGGGTAACAAGCGGGCGCGGCTCGAGCTCGAGTCCGACGGCGGCAACGACTCGTCGGTCCTGACCGGCGAGGCTTTCCGGCCCGACCCCCCCGACCCGGACCCCGAGCCGGACCCGAAGGCCAACCTCAAGCTCGACGTCGCAAAGACCGTGGTTCTCCACGAGCCGGTCGTCCCGACGGTGTGCAGGGCGCGCAGGGGGGTGAAGCTGCGCCGTTGCCACGTCGTGCTCTTCACGCTCGGCGGCAAGGTGCTCGGCAGCGGGACCAGCTCGGCGAGCGCGGCGCAGGCGGGCGGGAGCCGGCGCGTGCCGGTGCGGATCCAGGTCAACCGTCGCGGGCGCCGTATGGTGGCCCCCGCGCTGGGCGGCGTGAAGGTGAAGCTCCGTGCGGACGGGCAGTTCACGGACGGCCGTCGCCGGCAGGACCGCAACCGCAGCTGGCTCTTCGCCGAGCGGCATCACCTGAAGCCGCCGCTGCCGGGCATCTTCAAGCCCGACCAGCCGGTGTTCCTGCCGTCCGGCAGGCGTTTCCTGAAGGACATCGCGCGCCGGGCGCGCCAGGTGGACATCGTGCGCTGCAACGGACACGCGGCGCGGCTGCCCAAGCAATTCGTCGATCGCGCCTTCGCCATCGCGCTCGCAATCCAGCGCGCCCACGTGGCGTGCAAGTTCCTGCGGAAGCGCGGCATGACGGCGAAGTTCGTGATGGTGGGCCACGCGAACCGGATCCAGCGCACCGACATCCCGCGCACGAATCCGCGTAGCTGGCCGCCGGACCGGCGCAGCGGGATCGTCCTGCGCCGCCTCTAGGCGGCCAGGGCCCAGCGCTCGGCCGGGTCCTCTCCCTCCACCCGAACCGCCTCCTCGCGCAGCTCGAGGTAGCGCAGGTAACAGAGGATCTGGGACAGCGCCCAGTTGACCATCATCGGCGACACGTCGTGGGTCCCGAGCAGCCCGGGGACGATCTCGAACGGCGTCTTCGGGCCCTCGGCGACGAGCCGGCGAACCGTCTCGATGTTGTCGAGCACCGTCGTCCGGAACGCCGCGATCTTCTCGTTCACGCTGCGGAAGGCGCGCCCGTGCCCCGCCAGGCACAGGGTCGCGTCGAGCTGCTCGGCCCGGTCGAGCGAGGCAAGGTACTCGCCTGCCGGGTCCGGCGTGTAGCCATAGTCGTAGTAGAGCGAGACGCGGCCCAGCACGTGGTCCCCCGACAGCAGGAGGCCGCGCTCGGGTTGGTGGAGGACGACGTGCGACGGGGCGTGCCCCGGCGTCTCCACGACCTGCCAGCGGCCGAGGTCCGTCTCCACCTCGACACCCTCCACCAGGTCGCGATCGGGCTCGACCACCCGCGCGACGCCGATGCCCTCGCCGCGTCGTGCCTCGTGGTAGCGCTGGAGCGCCTCCTCCGGAACGCCGCTCTGGCGCCCGACCTCGATCCGCCGCTCGAGCATCCGCTCGGGGTCCTGGGCTGCGCGCGTCAGATGGCCGTGGTTGGGGTGCATCCAGAGCTCACAGCCGGCGGCGTCCACGATCGGCCCGGCCAGGCCGTAGTGGTCGGAGTGCGCGTGGGTGCAGATAACGAGCCGGATGTGCTCGAGCCGCAGCCCGGCCTGGGCCAGTGCGCGCTCGAGCTGCCCGAGGGCGCCGGGCTCGTCCATCCCCGTGTCCACCAGCACGACGCCGCTCCCCGCCGCGATCGCAAACGCGTTCACGTGCGGTACGCCGGTCCACGGCAGCGGGAGCCGCAAACGCCAGATTCCGGCCTGGATGCGGTCGGCGCGGCCGAGCTCCCGCTTCTTCGGGGTCATCGCCGGATCGTGACATGCCTAGACGGGCCGCATTTCGCTCACCCGTTGTGCATGGTCAGCCGATGTAATGGGCACCGTATGGGTCAGATGGGCCATGCACCGAACACAGCCGCCCGACTCGCCGAGCTCCGCGCCCGGATCGAACGCGGCCGCTACGAGGTGAAGCCGGAGCGGGTCGCGGCCGCGATGCTTCGGCGGGGGATCACTTTCTCCCCCCTGCGTCCAGCAGGACGCCGGGGTTGAGGTTCCAGCCCGGGTCCACGGCGCGCTTGGCCCCGGCCAGTGCCTCGGCGAATGCGTGCGGCCGCTGGCGGTCGTACCAGGGCCGGTGGTCGCGCCCGACCGCGTGGTGGTGCGTGATCGTGCCTCCGCCCGCGGCGATCGCGTCCGACACCGCCGTCTTGATCGCATCCCACTGATCGATCTCGCCACCGCGCTCAGCCGGTGCAAGGATCGTGAAATAGGGCGCCGGACCGTCCGGATACACGTGCGTGAAGCGGCACGTGACCTGGCCGGCCCCGCAAACGTCCGCCACCGCGGCCTCCGCGCGGGTGCGGATGTTCCCGACGAACTCCGACCAGCGGTCCCAGGTGATCGCGGTCTCGAACGTCTCAGAGATCACGCCGCCGGCCACGAACGAGTCGCGCAGGTAGGGCGCCTGCACGAACGCGTTGCGCCACGCGCCCACCGAGTCCTCGCCGTCGCCGCCCCTCGACTCGCGCACCTCGCCGCCGTGGTCGGCCGTCAGCTCGAGCGCGCGCTCGAGCCATGGCTCGACCGGATGGTCAGCCGACTCGAAACCGAGCACGAGCAGCGCCTTCCCGTCGGGCGCCGCCATCGTGAGCGCACCCTCGCCCTCGTCGAGCAGGCGGCAGTTCGACGGCCAGAGGCCCGACTGGGATAGCGCGCGGACCGCCTCGGCGCCGGCCGCGAAGGTGTCGAAGAGGACGCCCGCGCTCGCCTTGAACCGGGGTCTCTCCTGCAGGCGCACCCAGGCCTCGGTGATGACCCCGAGCGCGCCCTCGGAGCCGATCAGCATCCGGTCGGGACTCGGGCCCGCCCCCGACCCCGGCAGCCGGCGGCTCTCCCACCAGCCGCCGGGCGTGAGCGCCCGCACCGACTCCACCAGGTCGTCGATATGGGTCATGAGCGTCGCGAAGTGGCCGCCGGCGCGCGTCGCGATCCAGCCGCCCAGCGTCGAGTACTCGAACGACTGCGGGAAGTGGCGAAGCGTCAGGCCGTGCTCGCGCAGCTGGTTCTCGAGCTCAGGGCCCGTCGCCCCGGCCTGGATGCGCGCCGCACGCGCGGTGCTGTCCACCTCGAGCACGCGGTCGAGCGCGCGGAGGTCGATGGTGACGGCGCGCTCGAGTCCGCGCGGCTCGATTCCTCCGACCACGCTGGTGCCGCCGCCGAACGGGATGACCGCGATGTCCTCCGAGCACGCCCAGTGCAGCGCCCGCTCGAGCTCAGGCTCGTCGCGCGGCCGGAGGACAGCGTCGGGTGGCTCGTCGTATCGGCCGCGGAAGCCGCGCACGACGTCGCGGTAGGCCTTCCCCAGCGTGCAGGACGCGCGCGAGTAGTCGTCGGTCGCGGCGATCTCGGCCAGCGCGTCGGGCACATCGACGCGCGGCGGCCGTAACTCGACCGCCTTCAGCGGCACCGGCTCATCGACCTCAGCCTCGCCGAAGCCCAGGTGGGCGCGCAGGCCGAGCGCGATGTCACGGACCTGCGCCGGTGCGGGCTGCTGGTCCTCGTAGCCCCATCCCCAGTGCTTGAGCCGCCGACCACCCATGCCACAAGCCTTGCAGAGGTACGGCCCGCGCCTTTCAGGGGTCGGTAATGTTGAGAGTCCTAGTGGAAGCTGGCACCACCGTGCAGATCACCATGCCCCAGATGGGCGACTCGGTGACCGAGGGCACGGTGCTCGAATGGCACAAACAGGTCGGTGACCGGGTCGAGGCCGACGAGACGCTCCTCGAGGTCTCCACCGACAAGGTGGATGCCGAGGTCCCGGCGCCGATTGCGGGCACGCTGGTGCGGATCCTGGTCGAGGCCGACGAGACGGTGCCCGTGGGCACCGTGCTCGGCGAGATCGACACCGAGGGAGGCCCCGCCGCCCCGGCGACCTCGCGCGAGGGTGGTACCACCGCCGACGGGGACCACCGCGGCGACGAGAGCGGCGCCGACCTGAGCGACCCGAGCGCGACCGAGATGGAGCAGGTCGCCGCGAAGAAGCAGGCCGAGAACGGCGCGGGAGACGCGCCGGCCGGTCTCGTGGACGTCGTGCTCCCGCAGATGGGCGAGTCCGTCCAGGAGGGCACGGTCCTCGAATGGCACAAGCAGGTGGGCGAGGAGATCGCCGAGGGCGAGACGCTCGTGGAGATCTCGACCGACAAGGTGGACGCCGAGATCCCGGCTCCCGTGTCGGGCGTGGTCGCGGAGATCCTGGCCGAGCCGGACGAGACGGTCTCGTCGGGAACGATCGTGGCGCGCATCAAGCCGGGCACGACGGCCGCGAAGCCGGCGGCCCCCAGCGCTCCGGCAGCTCCGCCTGCCGCGGGCGCACCGGTGGGCAATGGCGATGCCAACGCCACGCCGGTTGCCGCACGCATCGCCGACGCGCACGGGCTCGACCTCACCGGTGTTCAGGGGACCGGCCGCGGCGGCAAGGTGACGAAGGACGACGTGCTCGCGCTCGTCGAGGGGAATGGCGGGGCGCCCGCCGCGGCTCCGAAGGCGGTCGCGCCCGCCGAGCAGCCGCCGCCAGGCGCGAAGCCGATCCGCGGGCCCGCCGCGACGCTCGCGCGGTTCATGAACGAGAGCCGCACGATCCCGACCGCCACGAGCTTCCGGACCGTTCCCGTCGGCATGCTCGACGCGCGCCGCCGCGCGCTCAAGGCAGCCGGCAAGAAGCTGTCCTTCACCCACCTGATCGCCTGGGCGATCGTGCAGTCCGCGCGTGAGATGCACGTCATGACCAACGCTTTCGCGGAGCCGGACGGCAAGCCGCAGCGAATCGTCCCGGATGGCGTGAGCCTCGGGCTCGCGGTGGACGTCGAGCGCAAGGACGGCACACGCTCGCTGATCGTGCCGGTCATCCACCAGGCCGATCGACTCGACTTCTCCGCCTTCGCCGCCCGGTACGACGAGCTCGTCGCCGGGGCCCGCGACAACACGCTCCCGCCCGACGCCTACACGGGCGCGAACATCACACTGACGAACCCGGGCGGGATCGGGACCGTGGCCTCCGTCCCGCGGCTGATGCCCGGCCAGGGCACGATCATCGCGACGGGCGCGATCGCGCTGCCCCCCGGCCTCGCCCAGGCGAACCCGGCGAAGCTGAACGAGCTCGGCGTGTCGAAGGTGATGACGATGACGTCGACCTACGACCACCGGGTGATCCAGGGCGCGGAGTCCGGCGAGTTCCTGCGGCGGATCGACACGCTTCTGCAGGGCGAGCACGAGTTCTACGAGACGATCTTCGCCGCGCTCGGCCTGGATGCCCCGGCCAGCGTCGAAGCGGCTCACGGCCCGACGCCCGTCACCGCGGCCGACCCGGTCCCCGCCGAGGTCAAGCCCGATATCGGTGCGCCGCCCAGCCAGGTGCTGCTCCAGGCGGTCCAGGCGGCCACCTCGGTCGTCAAGGCGCACCGCATGCACGGCCATCTGGCGGCGCGGCTCGACCCGCTCGACACCCCCCCGCGCGGCGATCCCGCGCTCGATCCCGCAACCGTCAACCTGACACCCGAGCTGATGCGGGAGATCCCCGCGTCGATCCTGCGCCTGGCCGTGCCGGGGGAGACCTTCGCCGACGCCCTGCCCCACCTCCAGGAGACGTACTGCGGCACGATCGCCTACGAGATCGAGCACATCGCCGGGCACAACCGGCGCATCTGGCTGCGCCAGTCGATCGAGTGGGGCGCCCACCGCACGGCGCTCGAGCCGGAGCACAGGCTCGCGCTGCTCAAGCGGCTGTCCGAGGTCGAGGCGCTCGAGAGCTACCTCCACAAGGCGTTCCTCGGGAAGAAGCAGTTCTCGATCGAGGGCCTCGACGTGCTGGTTCCGATGCTGGACGAGATCATCGAGGTGGGTGCCGACGAGGGCGCGCGCGAGGTCGTGCTCGGCATGGCGCACCGCGGGCGGCTGAACGTGCTCGCACACACGGTGGGGCGCCCGTACGAGGCGATCATCGCCGAGTTCGAAGGCGAGCAGTCGATGGACGTCGACACCGCAATACCGGAGGGCGGCACCGGCGACGTGAAGTACCACTACGGCTCCGCCGGGACGTACCGGACGCGCGCCGGGAAGGGCGTGACGGTCACGCTCTCGCCGAACCCGAGCCACCTCGAATACATCAACCCCGTAGTCGAGGGCCGCGCCCGCGCGGACCAGACGAGCCGCAAGGCGCGCGACCCGGTCCACGAGCCGTCGTCGGTCGTCCCGGTGCTGCTGCACGGCGATGCGGCGTTCCCCGGCCAGGGAGTGGTCGCCGAGACGCTCAACCTCCAGGCGCTCTCCGGCTACTCGACCGGCGGCACGATCCACGTGATCATGAACAACCAGCTCGGGTTCACGACCGACCCGAACGACGCCCGCTCGACGCGCTACGCGTCGGACCTCGCGAAGGGCTACGACCTGCCCGTGATCCACGTCAACGCCGACGACGTGGAGGCATGCGTCCACGCGATCCGGCTGGCGATGGGCTTCCGGCGCGAGTTCGGCCGCGATGCCGTGATCGACCTGATCGGCTACCGCCGCTTCGGGCACAACGAGACGGACGAGCCCGGCTACACCCAGCCGCTCATGTACGAGAAGATCAAGCAGCATCCGCCGGTCCGCAAGCTGTACGCGGACAGGCTGATCGCCGAGGGCCTCATCACCCAGGAGGAGGCCGATGCGCTGGCGAGCGAGGCCTACCAGGCGCTGTCCGACGCGCACGCCGAGCTGCGCGAGTCGATGAGCCAGGGACCGGACACCGGCGAGTTCGAGATCGACACGGGACCGAGCAAGGAGCCGCGCACGGCCGTGCCCGCCGAGACGCTGGTGTCGCTGAACGAGCAGCTCCTCCGCGTCCCGTCCGGCTTCAGCATCCACCGCAAGCTCAAGCCTCAGCTCGAGCGCCGGCGCGAGACGATCGGCGAGGCGGGTGGCATCGACTGGGCGCAGGCCGAGGGGCTGGCGTATGCGTCGCTGCTGGTCCAGGGCACGCCGATCCGCCTGACCGGCCAGGACACCGAGCGCGGCACGTTCAGCCAGCGCCACCTGGCGCTCCACGACACGAAGACCGGCGAGAAGTACGTGCCCATCCAGAACCTGAAGTCGGCGACGGCGCCGCTCGAGCTGCACAACAGCCCGCTGTCCGAGATCGCATGCCTGGGCTTCGAGTACGGCTACTCGGTGCAGGCGCCGGAGGCACTGGTCCTGTGGGAGGCGCAGTTCGGCGACTTCGTCAACTCGGCACAGGTGGTCATCGACCAGTTCCTCGTGTCGGGGCTCGCGAAGTGGGGCCAGACCTCACGCCTGACGCTGCTCCTGCCGCACGGCTACGAGGGCTCGGGCCCCGAGCACTCGAGCGGCCGGGTCGAGCGGTTCCTCCAGCTCGCGGCGGAGGGGAACATCCGCGTGGCCAACGTCACCACCCCCGCGCAGTACTTCCATCTGCTGCGTCGCCAGGCGCTCGTGCAGAAGGCGCGACCGCTCGTCGTGATGACGCCGAAGAGCCTGCTCCGCCTGCCGGCCGCAACGTCGCGCGTCGAAGAGCTCGCGAACGGCGGCCTGCAGGTCGTGATCGACGACCCGGCGCTGCCCGGCGAGCGCGAGGACATCACGAAGCTCGTCCTCTGCACCGGCAAGGTCTACTACGACATCGTCGCGCACGAGGCGCGCGCCGAGGCATCGCACGTCGCCGTCGCGCGAGTCGAGCTGCTGTACCCATTCGCCGAGAACGAGCTGAGCGCTCTCATCGAGAGCTACCCGAACCTGAAGCGCGTGACGTGGGTCCAGGAGGAGCCCCGGAACATGGGCGCGCGCGCGTTCATGCGCCGCCGGCTCGCGCCGATCCTGCCGAAGGGCATGGAGTACACATACGTCGGCCGCGAGTTCCGCGCGAGCCCGGGCGAGGGCTACGCCGCCGCGCACCGCGCGGAGCAGCGGCGGATCGTCGAGGTCGCGCTCGACGTGATCCGCGGGCAGACGATCGTCCAGCCCTAGCGCCGTCCGGGCGCTCTAGCGCTTCTCGCGCTGAGCGTCGGCCAGGGCGTCGGGGATGTGATCGCCCCCGCCGCGCTTGCTGATCGCGGTCACCACGTTCGGCGCGGGCCCGGCGAGCCAGCCGCCGAACCGGATGAACAGCGGCGCCACGTCGATCTCGGCCTTGTCCTTCTCGATCCCCTTGATCACGGCCGTCGCGACCTGCTCCGGGCTCTTCATGCCGACGCCCCGCGGCAGGTCGATGCCCGCGTCGGCCCACATCCCCGCGTCCGAGATGAACCCCGGGAAGACCGTCGTCACGCCGACGCCGGTGCCGCGCAGGTCCTCGCGCACCGCGTAGGCGAACCCGCGCAGACCGAACTTCGTGCCGTTGTAGAGGGAGGCGCGCGCGGTCGCCACCTTGCCGGAGATCGACGAGATGTAAACGAGGTGGCCGCGGCCGCGCTCGACCATCCCCGGCATGAGCGCGCGCGTCATGTGCACCGGTGCGCGCAGGTTGACGTCGAGGACGCGGTCGACCTGCTCGGGCGAGTAGTCCTCGAGGGTGCCCGTGCCGGGCAGACCCGCGTTCGCAACGAGGATGTCCACGTGTCCGACGTCGGCGCAGAACCCTGCGAGCGCGCTTGCGTCGGACAGGTCGAGCGTGCGCGTCTCGGCGCGCTCGCCGAGTTCACCGGCGAGCTCGTCGAGCACGTCCGTCTTTCGGCCGGTCAGGATCAGCTGCGCGCCCCGCCCGTGCAGCGCCCGCGCGATCGCCTGCCCGATCCCGCCCGTGGCGCCCGTCAGGAGGACGCGAGCACCTTGCAGCTCGACTGGCATGAGCGCGTAGGATGGCGCATTCGTGGCCGTCAAGCTCTACGTCATCCCCGGCTCGCACCCGTCGAAGGCGGCCGAGCTGATGCTCGAGTACAAGGGGATCCCCTTCAAGCGGGTGGATCTCGTGACCGCGATGCACCGGCCCGCGCTCAAGCTGCTCGGATTCGAACGCAAGACCGTGCCCGCGATGAAGGCGGACGGGCGCAAAGCGCAGGGCACGCGTGCGATCTCGCAGGCACTCGACGAGATGAAGCCCGACCCGCCGCTCCTTCCCTCCGACGCGGTTCGCGAGGCCGAGCGATGGGGCGACGACGAGCTTCAGCCGATTCCGCGCCGCCTCGCCTGGTGGGCGCTCACCCACATGCCGGCGAAGGAGCGGACGGAGGCCGCGAAGCTGTCGCTCCAGGGCTACCGGCTGGGCCTGCCGGTGGGTGTCGCCGCGCGCACCGTCGGGCCGATCGCGAAGGTGTCGGCGAGGTACAACCACTCGACCGACGACGCGGTCCGCGCCGACCTCGCGGCCGTGCCGCAGCGGCTCGACCGCGTCGACGCCCTGCTCGGAGAGGGCGTCATCGGCGGAAGCGAGCTGAACGCCGCCGACTTCCAGATCGCGACCAGCGTGCGCCTGCTGCTGGCCTACGAGGACCTGCGCCCGCATGTGGAGGGCCGCCCGGCGGCCGACCACGCGCGGCGGGTCGTGCCCGAGTACAACGCCGCCTTCCCGAAGGTCTTCCCGCCCGAGTGGTTGAAAATCTGAGGCCGGAGGCCGAAGCTTCGCCTCAGAACGCGGGCGGGATGCCCGCGGAGCTAACCAGACGGCCGCTTGAACTGCGTCCGCATCAGGGCGTCCCAGCCGCGGTCCGGCAGGACGGCGCGGACGCCCAGCAGGATGCGCGCGCCCGCGGTGATCGGGTAGCGGGTGCGCGGCCGGCGGCCCGAGATCGCCTTCTCGATCCGCTTCGCCACCGCCTCCGGCCCGGTGGCGCCGCGCCCCTCGTAGGCGCCGACGGTCGTGGCGGCCACCTGCCGGTTGAAGTCGGCGTATGGGCCGTCGTCCGGCGTCGCCTCGGTGACCGAATGCGCGGCGGTCTCCCCGAACTCGGTCTTGATCAGCCCGGGCTCGATCAGCATCACGTCCACGCCGAACCCCCGCACCTCCCAGCGCATCGCGTCGCTGATCGCCTCCACCGAGTACTTCGTGGCGTGGTAGATGCCGCCGCCCGGGAAGACGAGCCGCCCGCCCATGGACGACACGTTCACGATCTTGCCCCAGCCCTGCTTGCGCATCCCCGGCAGCGCGAGCTGGCACATCCGCAATAGCCCGAAGACGTTCGTGTCGAACTGGCGCCGGACCTGGTCCATCGCGACCTCCTCGACGGCGCCCGACTGGCTGTAGCCCGCGTTGTTCACGAGCACCCCGACCGCGCCCTCGGCCTGCTCGACGGCCTCCACCGCCGCCCGCATCGATGCCTCGTCGGTCACGTCCAGGGCGAGGGTCCTGCATCCCTTCGCCTCGAGGTCGGCGAGGGTCTCCGGCCGGCGGGCCGTCGCGTAGACCGTCCACCCCCGCCCGGCGAGGTGCTCCGCCGTCTTCCGCCCGATGCCGGTCGAACAACCCGTGATGAGAACAGCTTTTGAAGCCATGGGAATAGTCTCCCCGACGTGAGAGCCGTCACGTTCCACGCACCGCACGACGTGCGGGTGGAGGAGAAGCCGGAGCCCGAGCTCGAGGCCGCCGACGACGCCATCGTCCGCATCGAGGCGACCGGCGTCTGCGGCTCCGACCTGCACATCTACCACGGCCGCGTCCAGATCGATCCGGGCTTCACGATCGGCCACGAGTTCGTCGGCACCGTGCTCGCGACGGGCGACCAGGTCACGAGCGTCGCCGAGGGCGACCGCGTCCTCGGATGCTTCCACACCGCCTGCGGCCGCTGCTACTTCTGCATGCGGGGCTGGTACATGAAGTGCGACGAGGCACGGGTGTTCGGGCACGGCGCGACCCTCGGCTCACTCCAGGGGACGCAGGCCGACCAGGCGCTCGTGCCAACCGCGAACCTGACGCTGCGGCGGATGCCCGAGGGGGTGTCGGACGAGGTTGCATTGTTCGCGGGCGACGTGATGGGCACGGGCTATCACTCGGTCACGGCCGCCGGCGTGCGCGCCGGCGACCTGGTGGCGGTGCTCGGTCTCGGGCCCGTCGGGCTGTGCGCGGTCCAGGCCGCGCTGGCGGCCGGCGCGGCGCACGTCGTGGCGGTCGATGCGGTCGAGGACCGGCTCGCGGTGGCGCGCTCGTTCGGCGCCGAGCCGGTCCACCTGACGGAGGGTGACCCCCGCGGGCACGTCAAGAAGCTGACCGGCGGGCGCGGGGTGGACATCGCCGTCGACGCGGTCGGGCATCCGGATGCGCTCGAGCTGGCGATCCGGCTGACGCGGAAGTGCGGCACCGTCTCGGTGGTCGGCGTCTACGCGGAGCGCGTCCAGGTGCACATGGGCCTCGCCTGGATCAAGTCGCTCAACATGGTCACCGGGCACGCGAACGTGATCGCCCACGTGGACCCGGTGCTCGACCTGATCGCCGCCGGGAAGCTCGACCCCTCGCCACTCGTGACGCACCACATGCCGCTCGAGGACGCGGCGGCGGCGTACGAGCTGTACGACAAGCGCGAAGCGCTGAAGATCGTCCTGACCCCGTAAGGGGACGGAGCCCTTTTTGTTTCAGCGCTCCGGCGCCGCGAGAGCCCCGATCGCCTCGCGCCACCACGCGCGCTCGGAGTCGGTCTTCGCCAGTCGAAGGCGCCGGCGCGCGGCCATCTGCACCTGCGACGGGGTCCCGAGCGCGACGACCGTTCCGGTGAAGGCGTAGCGCCCGTCCTCGAGCAGGACGACCGCGCCCGGGCGCCCGTCACGGCGCGTGCGGATCTGGTCGATCACGTCCACGCCGTGGACCGCTTCCGGACGCGAGGGGTCGCCTTGGTCGCCGGGGTGGCCCCACGGCCGGAGCACGAACGGGGTCTGGCGCGTCAGGTGCTTCCGCACCGGCCGCCTCCGCACTCCCACCGGCCCCGATCGCCAGCGGCTCATCAGTTCGCGCAGCTCGACGGCCGCCTCCTGGCGGACGATCAGGTGCAGCCGGTCGCCCGACTCGATCCGCGTCGAGCCGCGCGGGAGCAGCGCCTGGTTGCCTCGGATCAGCAGGTTGAGGAGCGCGTCCCGGGGCAGTCCAAGCTCGCGCACGTGGAAGCCGACGATCGCGTGCTCGTTGCCCACCGGGTACTCGATCACCTCCGCGCCCAGCCGTCGCATCGCGCCGGCGTCGGCCAGTGGCAGCGGAAGGGCGGCCTCGGTGTCGGTCACGCCGAGCCAGCGTGCGAGAGCCTCGAAGGTCGCGCCCTGGAGCAGCGTCGAGACCACGACCGCGAAGAAGACGATGTTGAAGAACTCCTGGCTGTTCGGCACCCCCTCGATCACGGGGAACGTCGCGAAGACCACCGGCAGCGCGCCGCGCAGGCCCGCCCAGCCCAGGACTGCCTGCTCCCGCAGCGAGTAGCCGAACGGCGACGTCGCGATCACGGTGGCGATCGGGCGCGCCACGACGGCGATCACCAGGCCGAGCGCCGTTCCCTCGACCGCCACGTCGATGAGCTCCGACGGGAACACGAGCAGCCCGAGCGTGAGGAACATCGCCACCTGGGCGAGCCAGCCGAGACCGGCGTGGAACGTCGTGATCGTCCGCTTGGCGGGAATCTGGTCGGCGCTGCCCAGCACGAGCCCGGCCAAATAGACCGCGAGGAATCCCGAGCCGTGCGCGACGTCCGCCAGGCCGTAGGCCACCGCGGCGATCGAGATCGACGCGACCGGATAGAGGCCGGCGGAGGCGAGCCGCGTACGCCGGAGGCCGTAGATCGCGCCCCAGCCGACACCGATGCCGACGGCGGCCCCGATCAGGAGCTCGCCGACGAGCGAGAAGAGCATGTCGCCGATGCCGTACTCGGGGTCCTGGATCCAGTCGATGAACCCGATCACGAGCAGGATCGCGACCGGGTCGTTCATCCCGGCCTCGCCTTCCAGCGTCCGCGCGAGCTTGCGGCGGAGCGTCGATTCGCGCAGGACGGCGAAGATGGCCGCACCGTCGGTGGCGGCCAGGATCGCGCCGAGGAGCAGGCCTTCGAGCGTCGAGAGATCGAACAGCCAGGCGGCCGCGAGTCCGCCGATCACCGCGGTCAGGACCGTGCCCAGCGTCGCAAGGCTGATAGCGCTCGCGAGCACCGGCCGGATCTCCTGGAAGCCGGCGGTGAGTCCGCCCTCGAACAGGATCAGCGCGAGGCCGATGATCCCGATCGTGCGCGCGAGCTCGTAGTCGTCGAACTTGATCCAGCCGGTCCCGTCGGAGCCGATCAGCATCCCGAGCCCGAGGAAGAGCAGGAGGCCGGGCACGCGCAGTCGCCCGGCCAGGAGCGACGCCACGAGGGCGCCGGCGAGCAGCGCGCCGGTCGCGAGGATCAGCTCGCCGTCAGCCATGGCCCTCGACGGTAGTCATCAGGGGACCGTATGACCTTCCCGCGCGCGGAGGCGGGCCGCCCGCCCTTCGCTAGGCTGGACTGGCTAAGCGGGCGTAGTTCAGTTGGTTAGAACGCCGGCCTGTCACGCCGGAGGTCGCGGGTTCGAGTCCCGTCGCTCGCGTTTCTGTGGCTGCAAAGCTGCGCCTGGCGGCGTCCTCGGTCGTCCGCGTGCCAGGGCACTGCGGACTCCCTGCGTCCTTGCCAGGCTTGCTTTTCGCAACGCAACGCGAGCTCCGTCGCTACTGCTAGTCCTCCGCAGCGTCGCGGCGACTGCGCCGGTCCTTCAGCGTGATCCACCCGAGCCAGCCGATGAACGCCACCGCTGGCAGCGCGAACGCGAGGTTTACGAGCGTGTGTCCCGCATGGGCGATCACTGGTTGGCCTGTGACAGTAGCCACAGCGCCAGGGTCGTGAACCCAACCATCACCCCGAGCATCCAGTACTGCGATCGAACGGCTTCGCGCGCCTCCCGGTAAAGCGCGAGCGCGCGGTCGTGCGCGAGGATCAGCGCGCAGATGTGCCCGGCCACCACGAACCCGACCTGCCAGTACCAGGTCGCGTTCGCGCCGATCAGGCTGTAATCGATCGCTCGGTCGGCCGTGCCGAAGAAGTCGTCACCCTCGCCGAGGGGGTCCGAGGCCAGGAACCAGATCGCCTGGCCCTGGAAGAGGAGCAGCGTCATGTAGTGCGCGGCGGCGTAGACGAACGCGATCGGCACGAGTGAATGCACGAACGCCTTCGCGAGCCGGTCCGAGTCGAAGCCGCCGCCGACCGTGCGCGCGCCCGCGATGCCGAGGCGATAGAAGCCGTAGACGATGCCGATCACGAACAGCAGCCCGATCGTGTAGGTGACCATCAGTGCGTTCTCCGGGGACAGGCCGACGTCCTGGAAGAAGTCGCTCATGTCCGGCGCGATGTTCACCCACGGCTTGCCCTCGGACGCCCCGTCGAACGTGACCGAGCCGATCATCACGGCCAGCAGCGGAACCGTGCCGGGCAGCGGTTCGAGCGCCGCGAGCCCGGACAGGAACCGGCGAACGCCGACGTCGCGGCCGCGGCGCTCCCAGATCGAGATGCGCGAGAAGAGGTTGAAGTAGACCGAGAACGCCTCGCCGCGCTCGATCCAGCGGTCGATCCCGTAGAGCGCCATCCCGATCCACGTGACCGCCGAGTAGGCGAGCGCGGCGAGTGCGACGTTCCGCGGCAAATCGCCGTCCGAAGCCGCCAGCTCCATGAACGTGAACGCGAACAGGCCGACCACGGCGGGCCAGTGGCCCAGGCGCTCGGGATACGGGAGCGGGGCCGGCAGGGTGCCGCCGCGCGCGAGCTTCGCCACGCCCGCCACGGCGCGGGCGATCGCGCGCCACGGGTTGAACGCCCTGAAGATGTCCCCGAACAGCACGCTGCCAACCGCGAAGCCGAGCCAGAAGATGACGTACACGAATGTGGGCGCCCAGTTGGCGGCCGAGGCCTCCGCTCCCGCGAGCCCGGCCCAGATCGTGACGCCGAATAGGAACACGCCGATCGCGCCGCACACCACGTCGACGGGGAGCTGTGGCAGCCCGAAGAGCCGCCGCCACCCGCGGTCACCCTCGAGCCGCGGCTCCGGCCAGAGGACGGCGAGCGCGACGAACGAGACGATCAGGACGAGGGCCGCGGCCCACCCGAACAGCCACTCGGGGATCGGCAGGTCCGAGCGACCGACGATGCCGTGCGCGATCAGCCAGTCCACGATGGGGCTCAGGGCTCGACGACCAGGGTTCCGACGATGACGTGCCCGAGGTCGTGGGCCTCGATCTCGAAGACGCCCTCGATGTCCGCCTTCAGCTTGAACCGGGCCGGCTTGTCAGGCGTGACGTCGCGGTAGAGGTCGTAGCCGTGCAGGTGGATCTCGTCGGAGATGTCCGCGCGAACCTCGATCCGGGCGACATCCCCCTTCTCCACCGTGATCCGCTGCTCCCCGCCCTGCACCCCGCCGTCGCGGATGCGGATGACCGCGAACTCGGGCTCCGGCTCTGGCGCCGGCACGGTGGCCGTGGGCTCACCCTGAGGGCTCTGCTCGACCGTCGTGGTCTGCGACGTCGGCGCGGGATCGTCCTCGTCGTCGGGACGCAGGATCAGGAAGGCGACCGCCGCCAGGACGATCGCCGAGAGGATCAGCCCGATTCGCTGCCCGCGCTCCACGGCGCGCATTGTTCCAGAGCGTCTACGAGCGCTGGCAGTCCGGGCAGGTGCCGTGCAGCGTCACGTCGTGGGCCTGGACCGCAAAGGCAGTTCGGCCGCTGACACGCCCGATCGCTCGTTCGAGGCCCTCGTCCTCGAATGCCGTGGTCGCCCCGCAGTCGTCGCAGACGATGTGGTGGTGATGCGCATCGCCGGGGCCGACGAGCTCGTAGCGTGCCGAGCCGCCTGCGACCGGGACGCGCTGGAGCAAGCCGAGCGCGGCCAGCAGCCCGAGCGCCCGGTAGACGCTCGCCACGCCCACGCGACTGCCGTCGGCGCGCAGGGTTGCGACCAGCGCGTCGGCATCCACGCAACCCCCGTGGCGGCCGAGCGCGTCGATCACCGCGGTACGCGCGCCGCCGGCCCGGTGGCCGTGCTCGGCGAGGACCCCGAGGGCGTGCTCGATCCACGGGCTTGTGGCGGTGGCGGACATGGCATGATGGTAGTCGATGGGAATGATTCTCATTTGCCTGATCGGGATGCTCGCCCTCGCCAGCGGGTGCGGGGACGACGGCGGTGACGGCGTCGAGGTGGTCGCCACCACGGCGGTCGCAGCCGACCTCGCGCGGATGGTCGCGGGGCCCGGCGTGGCGGTGGAAACCCTCGTCCCCGAGTCCGCCAGCCCGCATGACTTCGCCATGAGCGCGAAGGAACGCGCGCGACTCGAGCGGGCGGACGTCGTAGTCGCGTGGGGCGCCGGGCTCGAGGCGGGCCTCGAGCTCGACGACGCCGACCCGGTCGAGCTCGCGGCGGGCGAGGACGACCCCCACGTCTGGATGGACCCGCGCCACGTGGCGGCTGTCCTCCCCCGGCTGGGCGAGGCGCTCGCGGACGCCGACCCCGCGCACGCTGCCGGCCACCGGCAGCGGGCCAGGGCCGGCGCGCGCGAGCTTCGCCGGCTCGACCACGACCTCGCCGAGATCCTCGCGGCGGTGCCGCCGGCCCGGCGCAAGCTCGTCACCTCCCACGACTCGCTCGGGCACTTCGCCCGCCGCTACGACTTCGAGTTCGTGGGCGCTCCGTTCGGCATCGCGCCCGAGTCGCAGCCGAGTGCCGAGACGGTGGCCGACCTGATCGAACGGATCGAGCGCGAGCGGGTGCCGGCCGTCTTCGCCGAGGACACGGACGACCCCGAGCTGATGGAGGAGATCGCGCGCGCGGCCGGCGTCGAGATCGTGGACGACCTGTTGATCGAAGGGTTCGGCGGTCGCGTCGAGAGCTACGAAGCGATGCTGCGCCATGACGCGCGCCGGATCGCGGAGGCGCTCGCGCCGTGATCCTCACCGCCCGGGATCTCACGGTCACCTATGGCGAGGTCGTCGCACTCGAGGCGGTGGATGTCGAGGTGCCGCGCGGACGCTCGGTGGCCGTGCTCGGCCCGAATGGGTCGGGCAAGAGCACCCTGTTCGCCGCGGCAATCGGGCTGGCGTCGCCGGCGAGCGGGGACATCGGAGTCGCCACCGAGCGCATCGCCTACCTGCCCCAGCAGATCGCCGTGGACCCGATGTTCCCGGCCACCGTCCGCGACGTCGTTGCGATGGGGCGCTGGGGGGACCTGGGTCCGCGCCGCCGCATGACGGCGCATGACCGGGACCTCGTGGCCCGGTCACTGGCCGCGCTGGGGGTGGAGCACCTCGCCCGCCGACGGCTCGGAGAGCTGTCCGGGGGGCAGCGCCAGCGGGCGCTTCTGGCGCAGGTGGCCGCGCAGGACGCAGACCTCCTGCTGCTCGACGAGCCCTTCACCGGGGTGGACCACCCGACCGAGGAGACGCTCCGACAGCTGATCGACACGTGGCGCGACGAGGGTCGCACGGTCCTGGTGGCAACGCACGACCTTGCCCGTGCCGCGCGCGACTACGACCTCGTCCTGGCGCTCAACCGGCGGGTGATCGCGTTCGGGCCGGCCGCCGAGGCGTGCACCGAGGCGGTCCTGACGGCCACGTTCGCGGGCCACATCGCACGCGTGGGCGACCTCGTGATCGAGACCGAGCACCGGCACCCGGGGGCGGGCTGATGGAGTCACTCCTGCTCGAGCCGTTCGAGCCGGAGTTCATGCGCAACGGCGCGCTGGCGGCGATGCTCGTGGGCGTGCTCTGCGGCACCGTCGGGTGCTTCGTCGTCATGCGCGGAACCGCCCTGCTGGCGGAGTCCGTGGCGCATGGGGTCCTGCCGGGCGTCGCGGTCGCGGTGCTCCTGACCGCGGGCACGAGCGGCGACCCCGACCGCGCCGCGGTGCTGGCGGGCGCGCTCGCGGGCGGGATCGCGACCGCGGCTGGAACGGCGGTCATCCTGCGCCGCACGCGGCTGCGCGAGGACACCGCCACGGCGGTCATGTTCGTGTTCATGCTCGCGCTCGGCGTCGTGCTGATCTCCCGCGTGGAGGGGTTCGCGGTGGATCTGACCGCCTTCCTGTTCGGCGACGTGCTGAGCGTGCCCGAGTGGGAGGTGGCGCTCACGGCCGGACTCACCGCCGCTGTGCTCGCGCTCCTCTGGTGGCTCTACAGGCCGTTCGTCCTGGTGTCGTTCGACCGCCGCCGCGCGGCCTCGCTCGGCATCCCGGTGGAACGAACCGAGCTAGCGCTGATGGTGCTGCTGGCACTGGCGGTGGTGATCGGGTTCACGGTCGTCGGCGCGCTGCTCGTGCTCGGACTGCTTATCGCGCCGCCGGCGGCGGCCGCCCTGCTCACGCGGAGACTGCCGACGATGATGGCGGTCTCGGCCGCGATCGCCGCGGCCAGCGGACCGCTCGGCCTGCTGGTCTCGTGGCATTTCGAGGTGGCCGCCGGCGCCTCGATCGTGCTGGTGGCCGTCGCGGCGTTCGCCGTTATCGCGCTCGTTCGGCCTGCGGTGCGATGACGGGCTCGGCGGACGGTGGCAGTTCGGCCGCGTCCACCTCTGCACCGACGGGCTCGAACCGATAGCCGACCCCGAAGTGCGTGTGGATGTACTCCCAATTGGTCGACGCCTTCTCGAGCTTCTGACGCAGCTTCCGCACGAACACGTCCACCGAGCGGTCCCCGCGCGCCATCGCGTAACCCCACACGCGCTGGTAGATCTCCTCCCGCTCGAGCACCTGGCCCTTCGCCTCGGCGAGTAGCTGGAGCAGCTCGAACTCGCGCCGGGTGAGACCCACGCTGTTGCCCTGCACAAAGGCCTGAAACTGGTCGGCCCGGATCTCGACCTCGCCCGCCACCAGCGGGCCGGTGTCGATCCGGACGCTCGCGCGCCTCCGCCTGCGGGCGACCGCCTCGACGCGGGCAATCAGCTCCTCGGGGTGGCACGGCTTCGTGAGCCAGTCGTCGGCACCGAAGCGAAGCCCGCGCACTCGCTGGGCGACGGTCGATCGGCCGGTGCACACGATCACGCCCATGCCGGGCAGAGCACTGCAAACGCGATCGAGGAACCCCCACGCGTCGGGGCCGAGCATCTCCAGGTCGACGACGAGCGCATTCAGCCGCATCGCCACGAGCTCCTCCACGCGCGGGACGGACTCCAGCACGCGGTAGTGCCAGCCGAGTCCGTCGAGACGCTTGGTAACCACCTGCACGAACCCGCTGTCCGTGTCGATCACGGCAAGCCGAATTGGTGTCGTCTCTGACATTGGCTGAGCCTGAGTCTAGGGAGTGGAACGGCGCTGTCCGCCGGGCGTTTACAGGATGGTCACGACTCGCCTGCGTGAGAGCCGCGCTCGCGAGTCCGCTCGAGCAGCTCGTGGTGGACGCTCCGCTCCCGGCCGTCGCGACGCTCCCAGGACGAGTCCTCCCGCAGGTCCCAGGCGAAGGTGTCGTCCGCCAAGCAGCGCTCGAGCGTGTCGGCCAGCTCAGCGGTCAGGCCCTCGTCCTCCACGGGCACGAGCAGCTCGACGCGGCTGTCGAGGTTGCGGGGCATCAGGTCAGCCGAGCCGATCAACCACGTGGTCTCCTCGCCGCGCTGGAACGAGTAGATGCGCGAATGCTCGAGGAAGCGGCCTACCACCGAGACCACACGGATGTTCTCGCTGACGCCCTCGACACCTGGCCGAAGGCAGCAGATCCCGCGGACGTTCAGGTCCACCTGGACGCCGGCCATCGAGGCGCGGTAGAGCGCCTCGATGCAGCGGCGGTCCACCAGGGAGTTCATCTTCATGGCGATCCGCGCGTCCGCGCCGCTTTCGTGTGCCTCGATCGTCCGGTCGATCTCGTCCAGGATCCGCGCCCGCGTGTGCCGCGGCGACACGATCACCTTGGCGTAGTCCTTCGGCCGCGCGTAGCCGGTGAGCGCGTTGAAGAGGTCGGCGACGTCCTCGGTGAGGACCGGATCGCTGGTGAACAGCCCGAAGTCCTCGTAGATGCGCGCGGTCTTTGCGTGGTAATTGCCGGTGCCCACGTTCAGGTAGTGCCGCACACCCCCCGCCTCCCGCCGCACGACGAGAAGCGCCTTCAGGTGGGTCTTCAGGCCGGGGAGGCCGTGCACGACGTGTGCCCCGGCCTCCTCGAGTGCCCGGGCCCACGTGATGTTGCGCCGCTCGTCGAAGCGCGCCTTCAGCTCGACCATGCACACCGCCTGCTTGCCTGACTCGGCGGCCTCGATCAGCGCCGGCACGAGCGCCGACTCGTCGGATGTCCGGTAGACGGTCATCTTGATCGCGAGGACGTCGGGGTCCTCGACCGCCTGCTCGACGAACCGTTCGATGCTCGCCCCGAAGGACTCGTACGGGTAGTGGACGAGGACATCGCGCTCACGCATGGCGGCGAAGAGGTCCGCCTTCTCGCGGTCGCCGGCGAACTGCGCCGGCACGACCGGCGTATGCGGCGGGTAGCGCAGGTCCGCATGGTTCTCGAGCGCCACGATCTGCGACAGGTCCGAGAGATCGAGCATGCCCTGGACGTCGTAGACCTGACGTTCCTCGAGCTTGAGCCACTCGACGAGCTGCTCGCGCACGCCGGGCTCCATCGTGTCACTGACCTCGAGCCGGACGACCTCGCCGAACCGGCGTTGGCGCAACTCCTTCTCGACCGCCCGCACCAAGTCGTCGGCCTCGTCGCTCACCGACAGATCGGCGTCGCGGGTGACCCGGAAGTAGTCGTGCGAGACGATCTCCATTCCGGGGAAGAGCTCGTGCAGGTTGCGGGCGATCACGGCCTCGAGCGGGACGAACGTCTCGTCGTCGATCGCGAGGAACCGCGGGAGCACCTCCTTTGGGACCTTCACCCGCGCGAAGGCATCGCTGCCGTCATGCGGGTCGCACAAGGTCACGGCGATGCTCAGCGAGAGGTTCGAGATGTACGGAAACTGCCGGCCCGGTCCGACGGCAAGTGGCGTCAGCACCGGGAAGATCTGACGCTGGAAGATCTCGTCGACCTTCTCGAGCTCTGGGTCATCGCACGTCTCACAGCTCACGACCCGGATCCCCTGCTCGGCGAGCGCTGGGCGTACGTGCTCCTCCCATGCGCGCGAGTGGCGCTCGTTGGTCGCGTCCAGCTTCGTCGCGAGCATGTCGATCGTCTGCGACGCCGTCAGCCCGTCCGCCTGGCGAGCCTCCACCCCGGCATCCACCTGGTCGTGCAGGCCGGCGATGCGCACCATCACGAACTCGTCCAGATTCGACGTGTAGATCCCAAGGAACTTCGCGCGCTCGAGCAGAGGGGTCGCGTCGTCCTCCGCGAGCTCGAGCACGCGCTCGTTGAAGTCGACCCACGACGTCTCGCGGTTGAAGTAGAGCTCGGCGGAGGCGAGCGGCGGCGAATCGCTCGCGGGACGCTGGTCGGTGGTGCTCACCTAGGTTCGGTTCCCCAACATCTCGAGGATGACTCCCTCCCGAAGGCCTCCTTTACAAACTCGCAACGACTGCTGCAGACACAGGGCAACCTCCGTGAGGATCACCAGGCCGGCCGGAAGCAGCCGAACGCGTTCAGGATCGAGCTCGAATCGCTGGGCCACCTCCCAGGCCGGCTCGGTGAGGAGCGTGTCGAGCGCCTCGGCCAGCTCCACGTGCCCGAGCTCGCGTCCGGCCAGGTGCTGAAGCGAGCTCGCGCTGCCACCCACGGCGACCGCGCGGTCGACCGGCCGCGACTCGAGCCCGGCGAAAGCGGCGGCCGCCTCGGCCCGCGCCGCCGCGATCTGATCCGCCCGCGGCGGATCGCTCGCCAGGTGGCGTTCGGCCAGTGTCGAGGAGCCGACGGCGACCGAGGCGGCGGCCGCGATCGTTCCGTCCCCGGCGCCGAAGGCGACTTCGGTGGACCCGCCGCCAACGTCCACCACCGCCAGGGAGCCCGCCTCTCCGAATGCATTTGCCGCGCCCCTGAACGCGAGCCGCGCCTCCTCCTCGCCGCCCAGCACCTCCAGTTCCAGCCCGGTCGCGCCCTCGACGGCGGCGGCCAGGTCGGCCGCATTGGCGGCTCGCCTGATCGCCGCCGTCGCCACCACGCGAACCGCCTCCGCCCCGGCCGCCCGCGCCTGCTCCGCCTGGCGCATCACCGCGTCGGCGGTCTCCTCGATCTTCTCCGGCGGGATCCGCCCGTCGCTCGTGAGGCTGCGCCCGATCAGGGTGAAGGCGCGCTCGTTCAGCACGTCTCTCAGCCCGTCCGGGATCCCCTCGGCGACAAGCAGGCGCGTTGTATTGCTGCCGACGTCGATGCAGCCGAGGCGCAAGCTCAGCCGCCGTCCGCGATCGCCTCGAGCTCGGACGGGCGCAGGAGCACCTTCAGCTCGCCCTTTTCGATGCCCGCGAGGCCGCCCTTCTTCATACGCACCTGCGCGCCTGTCGCAGAATGGACCGCCATCGAGAAGTCGGGGTCGTGGCCGACGAGCAGCACCTCGTCCAGGCCGGCGGCGAGCGCCTCCGGGTCGAAGGGGCCCCCGGCGAGCTTCGGCTCGTGGCGGTACTCGACGTCGAGGGCCTCACATGCGAGCCGCGCCGTCTCGGACGCGCGCACCTTCGGGCTGGTCAGGCAGACGTCCACCCTCGCGCCGAGCGCTTTCAGCGCGAGCCCCGCGCTGCGCGCCTGGCGTTCTCCCGTCTCGGTGAGCTCGCGCTCGGCGTCCGGGCTGCCCTCTGCAGCTTCGGCGTGGCGCAGAAGCCAAATCACGATTCACGACTTTTTCACAGGCGCAGGCCGAACCGCTGTAACGCTGCGGGCAATGACAAAGGAGAAAAGCAAGTGAACCACAAGCAACTGCTTGTACTTCCAGTCGCCGCCGCCCTCGCCATCGGCGCGGGCGGGTGTGGTGACGACGACAGCGCCGGCGGTGGATCAGGTGGCCTGTCCGGCGAGATCGCCATCGACGGCTCGAGCACGGTCTTCCCGTTCGCACAAGCGGCGGCCGAGCAGTTTCAGACCGAGAACCCCGACGTGCGCATCACGGTCGGGCAGTCGGGCACGGGCGGCGGCTTCGAGAAGTTCTGCGCCGGCGAGACCGACGTCTCGACCGCATCGCGCCCGATCGACGAGGCGGAGGAGGTTCCCGTCTGCGAAGAGAACGGGGTCGCCTACAAGGAGCTCCAGGTCGCGTCGGACGGAGTCTCGATCGTGACCAACCCGACTCTCGAGGTCGAGTGCCTCACGACGGACCAGCTCAAGGAGATCTGGGAGTCCGGATCGAAGATCGCGAGCCTCGCGGACGTCGATCCCGAGCTGCCCGGCGGCGAGCTCAGCCTGTACGGCCCGGGCACGGATTCCGGGACCTTCGAGTTCTTCACCGAGGAGATCAACGGTGAGGAGGGCAACACCCGAAAGGACTACCAGCCGTCCGAGGACGACAACGTGCTCGTCCAGGGCGTGAGCGGTGACGATGGCGGCCTCGGCTACTTCGGCTTCTCGTACTACGAGGCGAACGCCGACGCGCTGAACCTCGTCCAGATCGACGCCGGCTCGGGGTGCGTGGAGCCCACGCTCGAGACGATCCAGTCCGGCGAGTACGAGCCGCTCTCGAGGCCGCTCTTCATGTACCCGAGCGACAGGGCGCTCGAGCGCCCGGAGGTGAAGGCGTTCATGGAGTTCACGCTCGAGAACGCGTCCGCGATCGCCGAGGCGGCACAGATCGTGCCGGCCGCCCAGGACGCGATCGGCAAGTCCACGAGCACGCTCGGGGGCTAGTTGGAAGCAGGTCAGTCAGCGGTTCGCGCGCCGTCCGGGATCCAGGTCCTGGGCGGCGGGCGCCGTCGCTGGACCGAGGACGCCGTCAAGGCGTTCCTGCTCCTCTGCGCGCTGATCTCGATTCTCACCACGATCGGAATCCTCGTCGCCCTGCTCGAGGAGACGATCGCGTTCTTCGGCGACGTCAGCATCGTCGAGTTCTTCACGACGTCGGACTGGTCGCCGCTGTTCGCGGACCCGAAGTTCGGCGTCTGGCCCCTCGTCTGGGGCACGCTCATGGTCACCATGATCGCCCTCCTCGTGGCGATCCCGCTCGGCCTCGGCGCGGCGGTCTACCTCTCTGAGTACGCGCGCCCACGGGTGCGCAAGACGGTCAAGCCGATCCTCGAGGTCCTGGCCGGAATCCCGACGATCGTGTTCGGCTACTTCGCGCTGACGTTCTTCACGCCCGAGATCCTGCAGGGGATCTTCGGGACCGACCGAGTCCAGATCTTCAACGCCCTCTCCGCGGGAATCATCATGGGATTCATGGTCCTCCCGACCATCGCGTCGGTGGCGGAGGACGCCATGTCCGCGGTTCCGCACTCGCTGCGCGAGGGCGCCTTCGGGCTGGGCGCGTCGAAGCTCCAGGTCTCGCTACGGGTCGTATTCCCCGCCGCGCTCTCGGGCGTCGTCGCGGCGGTCGTGCTGGGGGCGTCGCGAGCGATCGGCGAGACGATGATCGTGCTCGTCGCCGCCGGCAGCATCGCGAGCAGCTCGCCCAACGCGTTCGAGCCGCACGCGACGATGACCGCCTTCATCGGGACGACGGCGAAGGGCGACGTGCCGACGGGCTCGATCGGCTACGAGACGATCTTCGCCGTCGGGGCCACCCTCTTCTTCATGACCCTCGTGATCAACGCGGTCGCGATCCGGTTCGTCCGCAGGTACCGACAGGTCTACGAATGAGCGCCCATGGGGCCGTCATCCCGCCCGCCTCGCCCCGGGAGCGGCTGAAGGACCGCAGCTTCCGCGGGCTGCTGATGTTCTGCACCGTCGCCGGCGTCGGGATCCTCGCGCTCCTCATCTACGACGTCGCCGCCGACGGCGCGGGCGAGCTCGACTGGAACTTCCTGACCAGCTTCCCCTCCACGTTCCCCGACCGGGCCGGCATCGAGTCGCCGCTGATGGGGACGATCTGGCTGATGGCCGTCTGTGCGGCGTTCATCATGCCCGTCGGTGTAGCGACGGCGATCTACCTCGAGGAGTACGCGGACCGAGGCCGGTGGTGGAACCGCTTCATCGAGGTGAACATCCAGAACCTCGCCGCCGTGCCGTCGATCGTCTACGGGATCCTCGGTCTCGCGTTCCTCGTTCGCGGACCGCTCGAGCTGGGCCGCGTCGTCCTGGCCGGGGGCCTGACGCTGGGCCTGCTCGTCCTGCCCGTGGTGATCATCGCGGCGCGCGAGGCGATCCGGGCAGTGCCGCCGTCCATCCGGGAGGGCTCGATGGCGCTCGGCGCGACCCAGTGGCAGACGATCCGCAGGCAGGTGCTGCCCGCCGCGATCCCCGGGATCGCCACCGGCGTCATCCTGGCGCTCTCGCGCGCGATCGGCGAGACCGCCCCACTGATCCTGGTCGGGGCGGCGAGCTTCGTCGCCTTCAACCCCGACAGCCTCGGCTCCGGTTACACGGCGCTCCCGCTCCAGATCTTCGAGTGGATCTCGCGCCCGCAGCCGGAGTTCAAGCTGCTCGCCGCGGCCGGCATCTTGGTGCTGCTCATGCTGCTCCTGTCCATGAACGCGGTGGCCATCTGGCTACGAAATCGATACGAGCAGAGGTGGTAGGCGAGATGACCGGCGTCGACGTCGCCCCGGCGATGGCAGGGCATGTGCCGGTGCCGATGCCGCCGACCGAGGCCGTCTTCGAGCTCGCGGACGTCCAGGTCAGCTACGGCGAGAAGGTCGCCGTCCAGGGCATCACTTTCGACGTCTACAAGGAGCGGATCACCGCGCTGATCGGGCCCTCGGGTTGCGGCAAGAGCACGCTGATCCGCTGCCTGAACCGGATGAACGACCTGATCCCCGGCGCCGCCGTCAGCGGGAAGATCCTCTACCACGGTGAGGACCTGTACGGCGCCCATGTCGACCCCGTCCAGGCGCGCAAGCGCATCGGGATGGTCTTCCAGAAGCCGAACCCGTTCCCGAAGTCGATCTACGACAACATCGCGTTCGGCCCGCGCGTCCTCGGCATGGAAGGCGACATGGACGAGATCGTCGAGCGCGCGCTGCGCCGGGGCGCGCTCTGGGACGAGGTGAAGGACCGCCTGAAGACGAACGCCTTCGGGATGTCGGGCGGCCAGCAGCAACGGCTGTGCATCGCACGCTGTCTCGCGATCGAGCCGGACGTGATCCTGATGGACGAGCCGTGCTCGGCGCTCGATCCGATCTCGACCGGCCGGATCGAGGACCTGATGCTGGAGCTGCGCGCGAACTACTCGATCGTGATCGTCACCCACAACATGCAGCAGGCGGCGCGCGTCTCGGACAAGACCGCCTTCTTCACCGTGGACGTCGAGGGCCAGGGCGAGGACCGCATCGGCCGGATGGTCGAGTACGACGACACGGAGAGGATCTTCACCACCCCGACCGACGAGCGCACGGAGGCGTATGTCACCGGCAAGGTCGGCTGATGCCTGAGCTCGGCAACCGCATCCACTTCCAGGAGGAGATGCAGCGCCTCGAGCACGAGGCGCTCGGCGGCCTCGAGCTGGTCGCGCGGACCCTCGACCGCACCCGCGAGGCGGTCCAGAACCAGGACGTGGAGCTCGCCCAGATGGTGATCGCGGACGACGACCTGATCGACGGCCTCTATCTGCAGGTTCACCAGGGAGTGCTGTCCCTGCTCGCGCTCCAGGCGCCCGTCGCGACGGACCTCCGGCTGGTCGCGGCCGTGCTCGACGTGATCAGGCACATCGAGCGCATGGGCGACCAGTGCGTGAACGTCGCGAAGATGGTGCCGCTCGCGGGCCACGAGCCCCCGCGCGAGCTCGACATTCTCAGCGCGGTCGACCGGATGGCCGTGCAGGCGAAGGCGCAGGTCCTCCAGGCTCAGCGGGCCTTCCGGCTGCGCGATGTGGCGCTCGCCGAGGACTTGGTGCGCCAGGACGACGAGATTGACCGCCTGAACCGCGAGGTCTTCCGGCTCGCGCTCGACGCCGGCGATGACGCGGACACGCGCGAGTGGGCGATGACGATGATGCTGATGGCGCGCGCCATCGAACGGGTCGGCGACAACGCGGTGGACATCGGCGAGCAGGTGGCGTTCGTCGTGACGGGCCTGTTCCGTGAGTTCACGGATGCATCGCATCCGGAGGCGGCGTCACCGCCGTCCGCCACCTAGCGCTGCTAGCCCTTCGAGGTCATCACGACGATCCCGAAGACGACCGCCGCCGCGCACGCCGCGAGCCCGAGCACGAAGAGCCCGCTGAAGATGATCGCGTCGAGCGTGTCTCCGTCGCGACGGGCATCGGCGGCGCGACCGGCGCCGAGGATCGCGAACGACACCGCGATTGTCACGGCCACGCCCGCCCCGAGCGCGGAATAGATGACCTGGAACACCAGGTCCCACTCGACGATGCTGTCGGCGAGCGGCAGCCTCATGCCTCCGCCCCGGTCAGCATCGGGCCCCGCCGCACGCGGCGGATGAACGCCCAGAGGGACAGGGTGGCTCCGACGAGGGACACGAGGATCGGGCCGACCGCGCTGTCCTCACCGAACGCGGCCGAGATCGCGTAGATCGAGCCGCCCACCAGGGCTGCCGCGGGGATCGTGAGCACCCACGCGATCATGATGTTTCCGGCCACGCCCCAGCGCACCGCCGAGAGGCGCTTCGCTGCGCCCGCCCCCATCACGGCGCCCGAGATGGTGTGCGTGGTCGAGAGCGGAAAGCCCACGTGCGAGGCGGCGAGGATTACGGACGCCCCGGAGCCCTGCGCCGAGAACCCCTGGGCGGTGTCCATCTTGATGATGCGGCTGCCCATCGTCCGGATGATTCGCCACCCGCCGACGTAGGTACCGAGGGCGATCGCCGTCGCGGCGGACACGATCACCCAGAACGGCGGGTCGGACCCGCCGGCGAGGGTGCCGTTCGCGATCAGCGCGAGCGTGATCACCCCCATCGTCTTCTGCGCGTCGTTCGTGCCGTGCGCGAGCGCGAGCATCCCGCCCGACGCGATCTGGCCGAGGCGGAAGCCGCGGTTGACGCTGCCGGGAGCCTGGCGCCCGATGATCCGGTAGGCGAAGAGAATCGCCAGAGCAGCGGTCGCGAACGCGAGCGTCGGCGCCACGAGGGCGGGCACGGCGACCTTCCCGAGCAGGCCCTCGCCGAGGACGGCGTCCGCCCCCTCGGCCACGAAGGCGGCCCCGACCACGCCCCCGATCAGTGCGTGCGAGGAGCTCGAGGGCAGGCCGTAGTACCAGGTGATCAGGTTCCACGTGATCGCCCCCACGAGGCCGGCGAACACCACGGTCGGCGTGACGAGATCTGCTTCCACGATCCCGCTGGCCACCGTCGCGGCGACCTCGAGCGAGAGGAACGCGCCGACGAAGTTGAGAATCGCGGCGAATCCCACCGCGACGCGCGGTGCCATCGCGCGCGTCGAGATCGACGTGGCCACGACGTTGGCGGTGTCGTGGAAACCGTTGGTGAAGTCGAACGCCAGCGCCGTCGCGACGACGATGACCAGGATGATGTCGCTTTCCACGAGCGGCGCGCCTGAGAGCTACGAGTTCTTGATCGCGATGCCCTCGAGGATGTTCGCGACCTTCTCGGTCGAGTCGATCGCGTGCTCGAGCTTCTCGTAGATGTCCTTCCAGCGGATGACGACCATCGGGTCGATGCCGCCGTCGAACAGGGCCGCCATCGCCTCGCGCACGATCCGGTCGCCGTCGTTCTCGAGCCGGTGGATCTCGACCGTGTGGTGCGAGATGTCCTTCAGCTCGCGAAGCCTTGGCACGGTCTGCTGGACCTGCCGCGTCGCCTGCTCGAGCACCTCCGCCATCTGGAGCGCCTGGTCCATGGGCGCCTCGATCTTGTAGAGGCCGAAGTAGTCGGCCGCCTCCTCGGTGAAGTCGACGACGTCGTCGAGTGCCGAGGCCAGCGCGAGGATGTCCTCGCGGTCGATCGGCGTCACGAAGGTCTGGTTGATCCGCTGGATGATCTCGTGCGTGATCCGGTCCCCGTCCTGCTCGCAGATGAGGATGTCGCGGACGAGGTCGGCCTTGTCCGGGTACTCGGTGATCATCTCCTTGAGGAGCCCGGCCGCGCGGACGATGTTGCCGGCCGCCTCCTCGAAGAGATCGAAGAACTCGCGGTCCCGCGGGACGAAGACCTGGGAGAGGCGCGCCACGAGGCGGCAGTCAAGCAGATTCGTCCGGCTAGCCGCGGACGGCGCGGGCCAGAAAGTCGACCTGGCCCTGCTTGCGCAGGATCAGGTGCTCGAGAAGGTGCTCGAGCGCCTCGGACGCGCCCTCCTTGCCGGTCTCCGGAATGACGTCCTGGAGGCTCTCGATCGCCTCCGTCTCGGACTCGATCAGCCACTCGAGCGCCTTGCGCGGATCCACGTCGTGGCGAAGGTCGGGCGCGCGGACCGGTGGCTCACCATCCAGCGCCGCCAGCTTCTCCACGAGACGGCGCGCGTCGTCCAGCTCCGCCTCAGCAAAGGTCCAGAGGCGATCGCCGACAGCCTGGTACTCGATGCCCACGATGCTGCCCGCGGTCAGGGTGTACTGCAGCGCCGACCGGTACTGAAGCCGCAGGGCCTTCGCGAGCTTCTCCCGGACCGCGCCGAGGTTCATCGTCTCCTCGGCCATGGCCGTGCCTCAGGTCTCTTCGGGCGTGCGGAGGAGGAAGCCCGTGGCGAGGATTGCGAGGCCGAGAAGGGCGATCAGCAGGGTCTCGGACCCGGTGGCCGCCAGGCTCGAGCCGCCGGTGGACGCGGTGTCGCTGCTGCCGGCCACGCCGGTGTCGCTCGAACCGCCCGTCGTCCCGCTGCCGTCGTCGTCGTTGCCGGTCGTGGTCCCGCCGGTGCCGTCGCCGCTGTCACCGTCGCCGCTCCCGCCGCCCGCGCTCGCCGACTGCACGACGATCGTGCCCTTCATGTTCGGGTGGGGTGTGCAGATGTAGGCGATCTTGCCGGCCGACGTGAACGTCGCCGACCCGCTCTCGCCCTTGCGCAGGACGCCCGTGTCGAATGAGCCGTCCTCGGCCGTAGCGGTGTGGACGGTGGGGCCATCGTTCGTCCACGTGACCGTGTCGCCCTCGTTGACGGTGACCGTCGGCGGGTCGAACTCGTAGTCGCGGATCGTTACCGAAGCCGTCGCGGCGGCCTCGGCGGCCGGCTCGGACGTGTCCTTGTCCTTGGGCGGGGGCTTCGCTGCCGGCTTAGGCGCCTTCTCGGCGGGCTCGGCCTTTGGCTCCGGCTTCACGGCCGGCTCCGGCTCCGGTGCGGCGGTGTCGCCCTCCGCGCCCACAATCGGGATCTCGACGGGCGGCTTCGGCGCCGGCTGCGCCTCGTCCGCCGCGTCGTCGGCCGTCGGCGGCGGCACCGTCTGCTCGTCGGCGGCGAGCCAGGACGGCGCGATCAGGAACACCAGCAGCGCGTAGGCGAGCGCCGCGTACCGAAACGGCTTCATGTCCGAATCGTAGTCAGGCGGCCGAGGGCATGTGGAAGGTGAACATGCGGTCCGCCTCGATCCGCGCATACTGCACTCCAGAGTCCAGGAACTTCTCCCATTCGAGCCCGTAGCGGGGCACGTAGACGTCGAGGAGCGCCTGGCGGTACTCGGCGTTCTCCTCCGCGCCGACGTCGACCAGGACTGCGCGGCCGTGGACCGTCACGGCGAACTCCTCGGCCGGGAGGTGCGTCGCGCTCACGTGCGGCCGGGCGCGGATGTGCCGGACGCGGACGGATCGCGGCGAGGAGCCGAAGTGGAACGCGCCGCGGAAGAAGAGGCCGTCCACCGGGCCGACGATCGGCCGGCCGTCGGCGGTGACGGTGGCGAGCGAGAGCAGGCACATCCCCGTCAGCCGGTCGGCGGCCTGCTGGGCGGTCAGGCGGCGCTCGGGAGTGATGATGCGCTTGAGGTGCTCGCCCGCCTGCGCGTAGCTGCGATCGAGCAGCTCCTGCATGGCCTCGAGGTCGGCGGGGGTCTCGTGCACGGGAGTGGGCGGTGCTGGGCTCGAACCAGCGACCTCCTGCTTGTAAGGCAGGCGCTCTAGCCAGCTGAGCTAACCGCCCGGCAAGCTCCGAGTCTAGGACGGACCCTACGATGGGCGCATGGACTCGTCCCTCTTCGTCCGCGCCGCGCTGATCCAGGGCCTCCTCGTGGCAGCGCTCTTCGGGATCCTGATCGCGCTGCCGCTCGGCGACGACTTCTTCGATGACTGGGGGATGGTGTCCGGCCCGATCGCCTGGATCCTGTGCGCCCTGGTCGCCTCGACGCTCCTACCGCTGCCGCGCTCGCTCGTGTTGTTCGCGGCGCTGGCCGGGGGCGTGGCCGGCGCGCTCGTGGGGATCGTGGCGAGCCACACGGCCGGCCTGGTTGTCGCGATCGCGGTGTTCGCGGCGTCGTGCGCGGGATACACCGAGGAGGACGCGCCGGCGGCGGCCGAGTAGCCCCGGCGGGAATCGAACCCGCGTTCCCAGGTTGAAAACCTGATGTCCTAACCACTGGACGACGGGGCCGGGCCGGACGAGTGTAGGCAGTTAGTCGTCCGCCGGATAAGTCATTTTGTACGAACACATGTTCGTGCCCAGGAACAAGGGGGCTTACCGCACCGCTCGGCGTCTACGCGGGCGCGATGGACTGTCGTTCAAGCGGATTGCATCCGAGCTCGGCATCTCTCCGGCGACCGCGCATGCGTGGACCAGGGACATCGTCCTCACGCCGGAGCAGCGCGCCCGCTGTCGGGGCGGGCCCACGGGCCCTGCCGATCGCGAGGCCGTCGCGCGACGGGCTGAAAGCTGGCGCCTCAAGTGCAGAGCGCGCCGCGAGCAGTACCAGGCGGAGGGACGAGCGTGTGCGATCGACGGCGACCTGCTTCATCTCGCCGGCTGCATGCTCTACTGGGCCGAGGGCGCGAAGTCACGCAACACGTTGAAGCTCGCCAATTCGGACGCCGGGTTGGTCGCGTTGTTCTGTCGTTTTCTCCGCGAGAAGCTCGGCGTCGAGAATGACCAAGTTCGGCTGAGCCTCAATGTCTATCTCGCACCGGATCGGGCAATCGAGGATGTCGAGCGCTACTGGCTCGACGCGCTGGAGCTGCCGAGCACGTGTCTGCGCAAGCACACGATTAACGCCCGGCCTACATCGAGTAGCGGCCTGAAAAAGGACAAGCTGCCCTATGGAGTGGCGACGGTGCGTGTTCATAGCACGCAACTCGTCCAGCACGTTTACGGCGCTATCCAGGCGTATGCCGGCTTTGAGTCTCCGGCCTGGCTCGACTGACGAACCTTTAGCTAGCCTCGCGGCCATGCTGAGCCGATTCCTCCCGCTGTTCGTGCTGCTTTTGATGGCCGCGCCGTCGGGTGCGCTCGCGCAGAGCGGGGGCGACCTCCGCGAGCCGCTGGCGCCGCAGACGCCGGTGCCGGTGCCGCCGGAGCCCGCACCGGAGCCCCAGCCGGTCGACACGGACACCGGCGAGGACGATGGGCTCGGCGGCACTGCGTTCTGGCTGATTATCGGCACGACCGGTGCGATCTTCTTCGTGGTCGCCTTCCTGATCGTGCGCGACATGCGAAAGACCGTCGGCCGGCCGAAGAAGAAGCGCCGCCTCCGCGGCACCGGCCGCCCGGCGCAGGCGGCGGCTGATGCGCTGGCCGGGCGCGGCGACGGGCGCCATGAGCCCGGCAGCCACAAGGCTCGCGCGAAGGCCCAGCAGCGGGCGAAGACGAAGGCCGCCCGCAAGCAGCGCCGCCAGTCGCGTTCGCGCTGACCCACAACGAAAAACCGCCGCCCGGGGCATCGGGACGGCGGCTTTCTCCTTGCGGGGAGTTCGGTCTAGCTAGTCCAGCTGGCGCTGGCGGGCCATCAGCAGGGCCACGACGGCCAGCGAGAGGACTGCGACGATGATCATCTGCGTGGGGCTCAAAGTTCCTCCGGTGTAAGGGCTCGGGTCTCGACTTCCACCCCCTAGATCGGCCCGCCGGCAACGGCTCTCCATGGGGTCATAACCCCATTCGCAGGGCCTAGGCTTAGCTCGCCCCTGTAGCTCAGTTGGTAGAGCAACGGACTTTTAATCCGTGGGTCGCGAGTTCGAGCCTCGCCGGGGGCACTCCGCCTGCGCCGGGTCGCGCTAGTGCCGGAAATGCCGGCGGGCCGTGAAGACCATCGCCACGTCCGCGGCGTCGCACGCGGCGACGACCTCCTCGTCGCGCTGCGAGCCGCCCGGCTGGATCACCGCGCGGACGCCCGCCTCGAATGCCAGCTCGGGACCGTCCGCGAACGGGAAGAAGGCGTCCGACGCCATCGCGGCGCCTTCGAGTCCCTGCTCGGCCTTCTCGATCGCGATCCGCACCGAGTCGACACGGCTCATCTGCCCGGCGCCGATCCCGATCGTCGCCAGGTCCTTGGCCATGACGATCGCGTTCGATCGCACGTGCTTCGCCGCCTTCCAGCCGAAGAGGAGATCGCCCCACTCCTGCTCGGTCGGCTTGCGCTCCGTGACGACCTGCATCTCGTCGCGCAGCTCCATGTCCTCGTCGCGGTGCTGGATCAGGATCCCGCCGCGCACGCGCTTGATGTCGTGGTCGGACACGGGCCAGTCGCGCCGCTCCTGGTTGTCGAGGATCCGCAGGTTCTTCTTCTGCTGGAGGATCTCGAGCGCGTCCTCGTCGTACCCCGGCGCGAAGATCAGCTCGACGAACAGCTCGTGGACGGCCTCTGCCGTGTAGCGGTCGACCTTGCGGTTGAAGCACACGATCCCGCCGAACGCGCTCGTCGGGTCGCCGGCGAGCGCCTTCCTGAACGCCTCGTCGATCCCGCCGCCCAGCGCGCAGCCGCATGGGTTGTTGTGCTTGATGATCGCGCACGCGGGCACCTCGAACTCGTCGACCAGCCGCCGGGCCGCGTCCAGGTCGAGCAGGTTGTTGAACGACAGCGCCTTGCCGTGCAGCTTCGACACCATCGACAGCAGGTCGGTCCGCGCGCCGGTCTGGGCGTAGTAGGCGGCGCGCTGGTGCGGGTTCTCCCCGTAGGAGAGATCCAGCACCTTCTCGAACGCGCGCACGTAGAGCGAGGGGAACTCCTCCTCGCGCTCGGCGAACCAGCGCGCGATCGCCGCGTCGTAGCGCGCCGTGTACGCGAACGCGTCGAGCGCGAGGGCGACTCGCGTCTGCTGGGAGAGCCGCCCGTCCGAGGTCTGTAGCTCGTCGAGCACCGCGTCGTAGCTCTCGGGGCTGACGACCACCGCCGAGAACGCGTGGTTCTTCGCCGCCGCGCGGATCAGGGTGGGCCCGCCGATGTCGATGTTCTCGATCACCTCGGCGTCGTCGACCCCGCGCATCGCCGCAGTGCGCTCGAACGGGTAGAGGTTCACGCACACCAGGTCGATCGGCTCGATGGCGTGCTCGTCGATCGTCCGCATGTGCTCCTCGTTCGAGCGAACCGCGAGGAGCCCGGCGTAGATCTTCGGGTTCAGCGTCTTGACGCGCCCGTCGAGGATCTCGGGGAAGCCCGTGTAGTCGTCCACCGGCCGCGTCTCGATGCCCGCCTCCGCCAGTTCCCGGGCCGTCCCGCCCGTGGAGACGATCTCGACGCCGAGCTGCGCGAGCCCGCGCGCGAAGTCCACGAGGCCGCGCTTGTCCGACACCGAGAGGAGCGCGCGGCGGACCTGCACCTCCCCGGCCGGGACCACGCCCGGCGCCTCCGCCTCAGTCCTCGCCATCGCTCACCCGCACCTGGCGCCCGTCCACCTCGACTCCGCCGGCGGCGATCAGCCTGACGGCGCGCGGCAGGAGCTCGTGCTCGATCTGGTGGATGCGTGTCTCGACAGCCTCGATATCGCGATGGTACGGAAGCGCGAACGCCTCTTGCATGATGATCGGCCCCGAGTCGACGCCCTCCTCCACGAAGTGGACGGTCACGCCGGTGACGCGGACGCCGTAGTCGAGTGCCTGCTCGATCGAGCGGAGCCCCGGGAAGGCGGGCAACAGCGACGGGTGGACGTTCACGATCCGACCCCGGTAGCGCTCGATCAGCCCGGCGCTGAGGATCTCCATGAAGCCGGCGAGGACGACCAGCTCGACCCCGCGCGCCTCGAGCCAGTCCGCGATCGCGTCGTCACGCGCGGCGCGGTCCGGATGGTCCGCGACACCGAACACCGCCGTCTCGATCCCGGCGTCGGCCGCGCGCTGGAGCGCCGGCACCTCGGCTTTGTTCGACACCACGCCGACGATCTCGATGCCGTCGCGGCCGTGGGCCGTGTCGATCAACGCCTGCAGGTTCGAGCCGGTCCCGGAGACGAGGACCGCGACCGCGAAGCTCACGAGGCGACCGAGAGCACCGGGTACGGCCCGCGTGATGTGGCGAGCTTCCCGTCGTCGATCAGCTCGTCGATCCGCTCGAGGATCTGCACGCGCCGCAGCTCCGACGACGCGCCGTACGCCGGCAGCGAGTCGTAGGCGTTCTTCGCGATCTTCTGCGTCCGCGCGCCGTGCAGGATCGCCGCGCAAGTGGTGCGGCCGACCCGCGGACTCGCGGTCTGCGCGACCGACAGGATCGCCTCGTCGAGCGACGCGACGGACACCGGGTCGGGCGCGGGCATCGTGGGCAGCACTCCCGAGTCGCACACGTCGCAGCACGCGCCGTCCGCGACGGGCGGGGCAGGGTCGCCGAAGTGGCGGAGGATCCGGCTGCGGCGACATCCGCCGTCCTCGACGTAGGCCCAGATGTCCCGGTATTGGCGCCAGCGAGCGCGCGCCGCGTCGCCCATCGACGCCTGGCACGCGCCGGCGGCGCGGCCGTCGAACGGCGCGGCGATGCGCCCGACCACGCGGTCGGGCGCGGCGGGCAGCGGCTCGATCGCGCCCGCGCGCGCGAGATGCCCGACGACCGCCCGCAGCTGCTCGTCGCTCAATCCCGTCGCGGCCTCGAGCCGCCAACCGTCGAGCTCGTAGCGGCCGTCCTCGCGGGCGAAGTCGCGCAGTGCGCCGGCCACCCGGCCCGGCATCGCCGCGGTCAGCTCGTCGCGCTTGATGAAGTGGACGTGGAGCGCTTTGTCGCGGTTCTCCGCGAGCAGGAGAGCCTGCGCCGGCCGGCCGTCGCGACCCCCGCGGCCCGCCTCCTGGTAGTACGCCTCGAGGGATCCCGGCACGCTCGCGTGCACCACCGTCCGCACGTTCGGCTTGTCCACGCCCATCCCGAACGCGTTGGTTGCGACGATCACCTCGACCTCGTCGGCGAGGAACGCGCGCTGCACCCCTGCGCGCTGCTCGCGCGGGAGTCCCGCGTGGTACGCGGCGGTCGTGATACCCAGCGAGCGCGCCACCGCCCCGGCGATCTCCTCCGCACCCGCGCGCGTGCCGGCATAGACGATCGCCGGGCGCGCGTCCGCGTCGCGCAGGGCCTCGACCAGGAGCGGGCGCTTCTGGTGGGGCGCCGGCCGCACCACGCCGAAGGTGAGGTTGGGCCGGTCGAACCCGGTGGTGACGCGTACCGGCTCGCGCAGGCCGAGCCGGCGCACCACATCGGCAGCCACCTGCGGCGTGGCCGTGGCCGTGGACGCCATGAGCGAGCACGCCCCGAGATAGCGCGCCGCGTCGGCGAGCCGAAAGTAGTCAGGGCGGAAGTCGTGCCCCCACTGGGAGACGCAGTGCGCCTCGTCCACCACGAAGAGGCCGACGCGGGCCGCCTTGATCCTGTCGACGAACCCGGGAGAGGAGAACCGCTCCGGCGCGACGTACAGAAGGCGGAGCGACCCGCCGACCGCAGCGTCGACCGCCGCACGGTTGGTCGCCGCGTCCTGCTGCGAGTTCACGAGCGCGACGTCCTCGCGCCCGCGCGCACGGAGCGCGTCGACCTGATCCTGCATGAGCGCCACGAGCGGGGAAACCACGATCGCGAGGTCGTCGCCGACCAACGCGGGCAGCTGGTAGCAGAGCGACTTGCCCGAGCCGGTGGGCATCACGACGAGCGCGTCGCGCCCCGCGAGCGCGGCCTCGCACGCCTCGCGCTGCCCCCGCCGAAAGGCAGGGAAGCCGAAGAGGTCGTTCAGCGCGCGGTCGAGGTCCACGCGGCCACAGTAGCGGCGCGGGCAGCGGGATCCGGGCGCCCGTGAACGGGTTGTTACGTAACGTCCGAGGTCTTCGCGGGGCGCCACTGCGTGGGGTCGGGCAGCGGCGTCAGGATGCCCTCGAGCTGCTCGCGCATGTGCTCGTAGTCGGGCGGCAGCGTGAGCGCCTCGCCGAGCGTGTCGAGCGGCTCGTCTGCCGTGAAGCCGGGACCCCTCGTGGCCAGCTCGAACAACACGCCGCTCGGCTCGCGGAAGTAGATCGAGCGGAACCAGAAGCGATCGATGATCGGCGTGGCGTGCGCGCCCGCGGCGATCGCTCGCTCGCGCCACTCCTCCTTCTCGTCCATCCCCATGGACCACGCCACGTGGTGGACGGTGCCGCCGCCGGCCTCGCCGCGCGCCTCCGTCCGGTCGTAGAGGATCCGGCCGCCGCGCTGCTGCCCACGCGCCTCCCACTCGGCGTCCGAGCGCTGCTCGAAGGCGAGCCCCTCCTCGAGGAGGCCGCGGCTGGCCTCGGGGTCGGCGTGATACGCGCGCACGGCCTCGAACCCCTGGAGCGCGTGCTCGTCGGGCACCTCCGAGTGGTGCGCGATCAGCGGCGGGTCCGGCACCTCGAAGACGCCCAGCTCGTGCTCGAGCCCCTCCGGGTCGGCGAATACCAGCGAGCCGTCCTCGCGCTGTGTGTCCACGCTCTCGCCCCCGAGCCGGTCGGCCCAATAGTCGAGCGTGTCGGCGGAGCCCACGCGGTGGATCAGCCGATGGACCATGCCGGCGCCCGCCTTGCCGGGCGCGGCCCCGGGGTACTCGAAGAAGGTCAGGTCATGCCCGGGCGCGCCCTCCTCGTCGCCGTAGAAGAGGTGGTAGATCGTGGGCTGGTCCTGGTTGACGGTCTTCTTGACCATGCGCAGGCCCATGACGCGGGCGTAGAAGTCCACGTTGCGCGGCGCGTCGCCGGTGATGCACGTGATGTGGTGGATGCCCTCGAGCTTCATGAGCCCGAGGGTATTGCAGTCGCGCGCCTAGGACGACGTCGTCGCGATGCAGCGGATGTCGCCGTTGACGTCGAAGCAGTCGACGATCATGGCGAATCCCCCGCTGACGCGGAAGACGACGAAGTGGTTGAGCGCGCGGGCCGCGGGCCCGCCGAACTGCGTGGATGAGCCCGGCCCGTCGATGGCCACGTGGCTGCCGCCGTCATGGCCGCGCCGGATGATCCAGTTCGGCTCGTCCAGCACATTGAGCCGGACCTCGCTCGACTGGTCGCTGTCCCTGTCGTTCAAGATTCGGATGCCCGCCTCCGGCCACGCCAGCACCACCTGCGACGAGTTCAGGTTGCCCTCGGCCTCCCCGTAGAGAACGCGGCTCGAATCGAGGAACCCGGTTGGGGCGATGCCACCGAGGGTGGCCGCGTCCGTTGCCAGGGGCACGCGCCCGAGCGTCGACTCGTCGACGTCCGCGCCGGTCACGGCGCCGTCGCGCAGAGTCGGGTTCGGATAGGTGCCGATGAGGTCCCCTCCTGCCGTCGCCCCTTGGAAGTTGTCGCCGCCTCCCGCTCCGTCGCGTCCGGCTGGCCCGGTCGCACCCTGCGGGCCGGGCGGCCCCTCCGGCCCACGCTGGCTCCACGACACGGGCTTCTCGCCCCGAACGCACTTGCGCAGCTTCTTCCGGCCCTTGGTGCGGTCGGGATCGATCACGCGCAGGGCCCCCGAACGCTTCTTGAAACAGGCACTCACCTTGCCGTCCGGGCCCGGGATCGAGGCGATCGTTACGCCTCCGAGCGCGACGACCAGTGCTAGCAGCGCGGCGACGTTCGCGAAGGTCAGACGAGGGGCCATCCCTAGGCCCGGATGGGCACCTTCGCCTCGAGCGCGAACTTGCCGTTGGCGGCGTCCGTGCGCTCCAGCGGGTACTCGCCCGTGAAGCAGGCGTCGCAGTGGGTCTCGCGCGTCGAGCGGATCGCCTCGTAGACGCCCTGGAGCGACAGGTAGGCGAGCGAGTCGCAGCCGAGCTCCTTCGCGATCTCCTCGACCGTGCGGCCGTGGGCGACCATCTCCTCCGACGTGGACATGTCCACGCCGTAGTGGCAGGGGTAGCGGATCGGCGGCGCCGAGATCCGCATGTGCACCTCGGTCGCGCCCGCGTCGCGCAGCATCTTCACGATCTGGCGCGTCGTGTTGCCGCGCACGATCGAGTCGTCCACCACGACGAGACGCTTTCCGCGCACGACCTCGGGCAGCGGGTTGAACTTCATCCGGAGGCCGTGCTTGCGAAGCTCCTGGCCGGGCTGGATGAACGTCCGCGCCACGTAGCGGTTCTTGATCAGCCCGTCGTCGCGCGTGATGCCGGACGCCTTCGCGTATCCGGCCGCGGCGGGGTTGCCCGAGTCGGGCACCGCGATCACGACGTCGGCGTCGACCGGCGCCTCGCGCCAGAGGATCTCGCCCATCTTGCGCCGCGAGACCTGCGTGCGGTTGCCCTCGAGCATCGAGTCGGGCCGGGCGAAGTAGATGTGCTCGAAGACGCAGAACGAGCGCCGCTGGCCGGTGATGACCTGCCTGGTCTCGATCCCGCGCTCGGACAGCGAGACCATCTCGCCCGGCTGGACGTCGCGCAGGAACTTCGCGCCGATGATGTCGAATGCGCAGCTCTCCGACGCCACGCAGTAGCGGTCTCCCACCTGGCCGAGGGCCAGCGGGCGCAGCCCGGCGCCGTCGCGGAAGGCGACGACCGAGTCGTTCGTCATCACGACCGTCGAGAAGGCGCCCTCGAGCCGCGGCATCACGTCCTCGAGCGCGTCCTCGAGCGTGTCCGCCTCGTGCGTCGAGAGCATCGCGGCGATCAGCTCCGAGTCGGAGGTCGAGCGGAAGTCGACCCCGCGCCCGGACAGCTCCTCATGCAGCTCGAGCGCGTTGATCAGGTTGCCGTTGTGGGCGAGGGCCACCTCGCGGCGATCCGAGCGATACACCGGCTGAGCGTTCTCCCACGCGGACGAGCCGGTCGTGGAGTAGCGGACGTGGCCGACCGCCATCGACCCGGTGAGCGCCTGCAGCTTCGCCTCGTCGAAGACCTGCGACACGAGGCCCAGCTCGCGCAGGGTCATGATGTGGCCGTTCTCGCAGGTGGCTATGCCCGCCGATTCCTGGCCGCGATGCTGGAGCGCGTAGAGCGCGAAGTAGGCCAAGCGGGCGACGTCCGAATCCGGGGCGTACACCCCGAAGACGCCGCACTCATCGCGAGGTCCATCGCGCTCGGGAATGGGCTCAGAGTGAGTCATTCGAACCGGCTCGGCAGTGACCGCTCGTGGGCGTCGTGCGCAGCCAACACCGGCACGGAGAGCGTAGCAACGCCAGCCGTGATGGCGAGCCGGTCTCCCCCCGTCTCGCCGACGATCAGAAAACCGTGCGGACGCAGGGATTCTTCGAGCTTCTCGAGCTCCTCCCGCGGCGCCGCGAGGAGCACGCCGCCCGGCCCTTCGCCGAACAGCACGTGGTCCACGGGTGCGCCCTCGAGGCCCCCGCTCAGCTCGAGCTCGACCGTCGCCCCGATGCCACTCCAGATCGCGCACTCGGCCAGCGCGCACGCCAGGCCCCCCTCGGAGACGTCGTGGGCGGTGGCGACGGCGCCCGAGCGAACTGCCGCGCGGATGGCGTCGATCGCCGCGGCCTGGGCGGCCAGGTCGAACTGCGGCAGCTCACTCGACAGGCGGCCTTGGAGCTTCTCGAGCTCGGAGCCGGCGAGCGACGGGGTGAATGGGCCGACGAGCGCGATCACGTGTCCCTCCGCACGGAACGCGCTCCACGGGACGGTCGCCGGATCGGCGAGCTTGCCCACCATCCCAACAACCGGGGTCGGGTAGATCGGGCCGCCGCCGCCCTCGTTGTACAGCGACACGTTGCCGCCCACGACCGGCGCGCGGACGGCGAGGCAGGCATCGCGTAGCCCCTCGACCGCGCGTGTGAGCTGCCAGGCGATGTGCGGCTTCTCGGGGTTGCCGAAGTTCAGGCAGTTCGTGAGCCCGAGGGGCTCCGCGCCGACGCACGCGAGGTTCCGCGCGCATTCGAGCACCGCCTCGACCGCGCCGGCGTAGGGGTCGCACGCCACCCGGCGGCCGTTCCCGTCGATCGAGACGGCGATCGCGCCGGTACCGCCGTCGGGCTCGAGCATCAGAACCGCGGCGTCGGCCTCCTCGGGCCGGCGCGTGGTGCGGGACCCGACCAGCCAGTCGTACTGCTCGAACGCCCACCGCTTCGAGGCGATGTTCGGCGAGCCCAGCAGCGCGAGCAGCGTGTCGGCGGGCGACTCGCCGCCGTCGAGCACGGCGCGCGGCGCCGGGTAGACGGGCTCGGCCGGCGCGACGGGCTCGAGGTCGTAGACCGGGCAGTCGTCGACGAGCGCCTCGACCGGCATGTCGCCCACCACCTCGCCGCCCGAGAGGACGCGCAGCCGGCGGTCGTCGGTGACGGTCCCGATCGCGGTCGCGCGCACCTCCCACTTCTCGCAGACGGCCAGCACCGCGTCGAGCTTGGCCGGCTCGACCACGCACAGCATCCGCTCCTGCGACTCCGAGATCATGACCTCGAACGGCTCCATGTCGGCCTCGCGGAGCGGCACGCTGTCGACATCGATCTCGATCCCGACTTCGCCCTTCGAGGCCATCTCGGAGGAGCTCGAGGTCAGGCCGGCGGCGCCGAGGTCCTGGAGCGAGGCGAGCAGGCCGGCGTCCAGCAGCTCGAGCGACGCCTCGAGCAGCTTCTTCTCCTCGAACGGGTCGCCGATCTGGACGCTCGGGCGCTTGTCCTCGTCCTCGCCCAGCTCGGCGCTGGCCAGGACGGACGCGCCGCCGATGCCGTCCCGGCCGGTGAGCGCACCGAACAGGACGATCACGTTGCCCACCCCCGCCGCCGCGCTGCGGATCATCTTGTCCTTCGGCGCGAGCCCCAGGCACATGGCGTTCACGAGGCAGTTCTGCTCGTACGGCCCCTCGAAGTAGATCTCGCCGCCCACGGTGGCGACGCCGATCGAGTTCCCGTAGTGCCCGATGCCGGCGACGGCGTGGTCGAGCAGGTAACGCGACCGGGCCGAGTCGAGCTCGCCGAATCGCAGCGAGTCGAGGATCGCGATCGGCCGCGCGCCGATGGCGAACACGTCGCGCAGGATGCCGCCCACGCCGGTGGCCGCGCCCTGGAAGGGCTCGACCGCGCTGGGGTGGTTGTGAGACTCCACCTTGAAGGCGACGGCCAGCCCGTCGCCGACGTCCACGGCGCCGGCGTTCTCGCCCGGGCCCATCACGACGTGCGGCCCTTCGGTCGGCAGCAGGCGAAGAAGCTTTCGCGAGTGCTTGTAGCCGCAGTGCTCGGACCACATCAGCGAGAAGACGGCCAGCTCGAGCCCGTTCGGCTCGCGCCCGAGCTTGTCGCAGATCAGCTCGTACTCCGCATCCGTGAGCCCGAGCTCCCGGTGTGGATGCTCGGCCAGGGCGCTCACGCGACCTGCACAGGGGGCCTGGCCCCGTGTGCAACCGACTCGAAGAGCTTGCCGCCGTCGGCCGACGAGCACAGCGGGTTTACCGCGTGCTCGGGGTGCGGCATCAGGCCAACCACGTTGCCCGCCTCGTTCGCGACCCCGGCGATGTCATTCAGCGAGCCGTTCGGGTTCTGGCCCGCGGCGTAGCGGAACACGACCTGGTCGTTCGCCTCGATCCGGTCGAGAAGCTCGCGCGGGGCGAAGTAGCGCCCGGTCGTGTGCTTGCCGGGGATTGACAGGCGCTCCCCGCGCGCGCACGCGCGCGTGAAGGCGGTGTCGGGGCTCTCCACGACGACCTCCACCTGGCGGCACCGGAAGCGGAGGTGGTCGTTGCCGAGCAGCGCCCCCGGCAGGAGGCCCGCCTCGCAGAGCACCTGGAACCCGTTGCAGATGCCTAGGACGGGGCCGCCCGCGGTCGCGAACTCCGCAACCGCCTCCATGACCGGCGAGAAGCGGGCGATGGCCCCGGGGCGCAGGTAGTCGCCGTAGGAGAAGCCGCCCGGGACCACGACGGCGTCCACGCCCTTCAGGTCGCGGTCGCCGTGCCAGAGGATGTCGGCGTCGCCGTAGCGCTCGCAGGCCTGGAGCGCGTCGACCTCGTCACAGGATCCGGGGAACCTGATTACGCCGAATCTCGTCAATCGACCGCGAGCACTTCGTAGTCCTCGACGAGCGGATTCGCCAGCAGCTTCTCGCACATCGCCTCGACCTCGGCGATGTCGGGCACGTCCAGCTCGACGAGGCGCCCGATGCGCACCTCGCTGACACCCTCGAAGCCGAGCGCGGGCAGCGCTCGTTCGACCGTCTGGCCCTGGGGATCGAGGATCCCCTCCTTTGGCCTGATCAGGACCCTTGCTCTCAACCGGCGCCGCTCTTCGAGAGCCACGAGGAAAACGGCTCGCCCGTGATCCGCTCGTAGGCGTCCTCGTAGCGCTGGCGGGTGCCCTCGACGACCTCGTCGGGCAGCGCCGGGGCGGGCGGCGTCTTGTCCCAGCCGGATCCCGAGGCCCAGTCGCGCACGTACTGCTTGTCGAACGACGGCTGGCCGCGGCCGACCTCGAATCCGTCGGCGGGCCAGAAGCGCGAGGAGTCCGGCGTCAGCACCTCGTCACCGAGGACGATCGCGCCGTCGGCGCCGCGGCCGAACTCGAACTTGGTGTCGGCCAGGATGATCCCGCGCTCGCGGGCGTGCTCGGCGGCGAAGGAGTAGAGCTCGAGCGTGAGCCTGCGGAGCTCCTCCAGGAGCGTCCGGTCACCAAGGATCTCGGCGGCGCGGTCGAAGTCGACGTTCTCGTCGTGGTCGCCGACATCGGCCTTCGTGGCCGGGGTGAAGATCGGCTCTGGGAGCTGCTGCGACTCCTGAAGGCCGGCGGGCAGCTCGATCCCGCAGACCGAGCCGGTCGCCTGGTAGTCCTTCCAGCCCGAACCCGTGATGTAGCCCCGGGCCACGCACTCGACCGGGAACATCTCGAGCTTCTCGACGAGCAGCGCGCGGCCCCTCGCCTCCTCCGGCACGTCCGTGTAGGAGACGACGTGGTTCCGGCAGATCTGGCCAGTCCGCTCGAACCAGAAGACGCTGATCCCGGTGAGGACCTGCCCCTTGCCCGGGATCGGCGTCGGGTGGACCACGTCGTACGTCGAGATGCGGTCGGAGGCGACCATCAGGATGCGGTCGCCCATGTCGTACATCTCGCGGACCTTGCCGCTCGCGAGCAGCGGGAGGGAGTCGAGCGTGGCAGCTTCGCTCATCGACTCCGACGGTAGCAACGGAGGCCGTCGGCAAGCACTGCCCGACGGCCTCCCTTTCGTCGCAACTAGCGGGCTATGCCGGTGTCGTCGCCGTGGCCGGCGGCGGCGCGGCGCCGGCGCTCGCCGGATCCCGCCACATGAGCACGCTCACCGCCAGCACCCAGAGGAGCAGGAGTGGCAGGAAGGCCCACGAGATCGGTGCAATCACGAGACCCAGCGCGAGCGCGAAGCTCACGAAGCAGAGCCAGCGCGGCAGCACCCCGCTGCCGAGCGCGCTCCACGCCGTGCAGGCCACGAAGACGGCCCCGAACATCGTCCCGCCGAGCCCGAGCGCGAGGTTGCCGACGTCGTTCAGCGAGGCGGCCACGTCGGCCGCGACCGCTCCGTCCTCGTCGGCCCGGAACGCGAGTGCGAGATTCATGACGTCGTAGACCATGAACATCACGGCCATGGCGATGGCCCCGCCGAACGCCGCCGGCGGAAGCGGGCCGCGCGGGACCCCTCCCAGGCGAACGTAGAGCGCCGCCGCGAACACGACGAGCAGGATCGTGCTGAACGCGTCGATCACGTAACCGCCGATGAGCTTTCCGGGATCGTCGGCGTAGTAGGCGGAGATCGTCTCCGCGTCGTCGATGAAGTCCGGCATGTCGCCGCTCGTCATCACGACCGAGATGATCGCGAGCAAGACCGCGACGATGCCGGCGACCGGGCCGACACGCTGCCAGCGGGATGTGTCCATGTGTCCTCCTCCGAGGTTTGGCGCTAGGCCGAGTGCGCCAAGGCTAGGCCCGGCCTCGGCCAGACCGTCGACACGAGCCGGCCGGTGCCGGACAGCGTCAGGTAGGCCGTCCGGAGGTCCTCGCCGCCGAAGCAGACGTTCGTGCAGAGGATGTCGTCGGTGGACACGAACTCGACGAGCTCGCCGCTCTCACCGTCCACCACGCTGACGCCTCCATTCACGAGCGTCGCGGCGCAGACGTTGCCGTCACCGTCCACCGCGAGCGAGTCGAACCCCTGGAGGCCGCCGGGCGAGTAGAGCAGCGTGCCGCCGTGCGGGAAGACGCCGGGCACGGGCTCGACCTCGCCCGGGGCGGTCACCTTCCACCACCACACCGTGTTGGTGAAGGTCTCGGCGACGTACAGGCGCGAGCCGTCCGGTGACAGCCCGATTCCGTTCGGCGCGTCCATCGGGAAGATCACCTCGCTAATCGAGGACCCGTCGGGCTGCGCGTAGTAGATGCCGGTGCGGTCGCTGGAGCGCTCGAGCCGCACACCGTGGTCGGTGAACCAGAAGCCCCCGTGCGCGTCGAAGACCAGGTCGTTCGGGCCGCGCAGCGGATTGCCGTCGCACTCCTCGTAGAGCACCTCGACCTCGCCGGTCGCGATGTCGATCCGCTCGATCCGCCCGCCGGCCCAGGTCTCGGGTGGGGGCTGGTGCGGGAAGTTGATCCCGCCCATGTCGGTGTACTGGAACGAGCCGCCATTGTTCGCGACGAAGAGCCTCCCGTCCGGCCCGATCGCCGCCCCGTTCGGACCGCCGCCACACTCGGCGACGACGTCCCTGGAGCCATCGGCCGCCACCCGCGTGATCCGGCCGCCCTGGATCTCCGTGACGATCACGCTGCCGTCCGCCATCGCAACGGGGCCCTCGGGGAACTCCAGGCCCGCGGTGATCTCGGTCAGCTCCGCCACGCCGTCTCCTCTCCTCGCTCGCGGCGCGACTCTACCCAGCACGCCCAGGCCAGGAGCGTCAGCGAAGCCGCCACCAGGAGGAGCGACCACTTGTAGTGCCGGTGGACCGCGGGAAGCGCGACCGGAAGCAGCAGCGCACCCGCCACGATCACCAGGGGGTCGTGGCGCAGCCACAGCCAGCAGACGCCCACCACTCCGGCCACCAGCAGCGCGAGCGCGACGTCGCCGGAGTCGACCGGGAAGCCCCCGACCAGGGTTCCGCCGGCCGCTGCCACGACCAGCCAGGCGACGGTAGCCACCGCCCCGAGCTCGGCGTCGCGCCGGCTCACGCTGAGCGGCGGCGCAATGCGCGCGGCGAGGTACACGGCGAGCGCGACGGCCACCAGAAAGCCGGCCGCGGCCGCGGCCCCGCCGGCCACTCCGAAGGTCCCGTCCGCGAGCCGGTCCCACCAATAGCCGGTCGACTCGTGCTGCGGCAGCTCCACGGCCGCGAGCGTCCCGGCGATCATCATCGCGGCCGAGATGCCCGCCAGCACGAGCGTCAGCGCAGGCAGGCGACGGAGAGACACGGCGAGCGGCAGCGCCAGGAAGGGCAGCACCGGAATCAGGAACCTCGGGCCGGGCGACCATCCGCCGAAGGGCAGGTAGTAGCTCACGTTGAAGGCCAGGAAGGCGAGCGCCACCGCGGCCGCAAGCCGCGCCTCGCTGCGCCGGCCCTCGCGATGGAGGAGGACGAGCCCGACCACGGCGGCCGCGGCGAGCGGGGTGACCGTCAGGAGGCCGCGCACGCCGAACAGCAGGTCGAGCGTCGCGTGGCCCGAGGGCTGGATCAGCCCGAACAGGCCCACCTCGTTGGCGGTCACGTTCGAGTACGAGTTGTGCAGCGGCGACCCGAACGCCCACCAGTTGTAGGCGAAGAGCGGTATCAGCCCGACCAGGACGCCGCCGGCGTACCAGGCCGCTCGGGGCAGCCAGCCGACACGCTGCTCGAGCGCGTAGACGCCGAGCAGAACGACGAGGATCCCGGCGGTGTACTCGCCGGTGACGGCCAGGCCGGCGAGGGCCCCCGCTAGTGCGAGGAAACGCCGGTCTCGTCGCTCGCGCTCGCGCCAGAGCAGGTAGTAGGCGCCGAAGCCGAGGCACGCGGTCAGCACGTGCGCGAAGAAGATCGTGCTGAACGGCAGGAGCATCGAGCCGAGACACAGCAGGACCGCGACGAGCGGCCCCCGGTCCGGCTCGAAGCGGTCCACGAACCGCGCCACCGCCACCAGCAGGAGCACGAGCGGGAGGAGGCAGCCGAAGAGCACGAGCAGGTGGATCTCGTCGGCGGCGGACGCGTCCATCCCGAGCGCCGTGGCCACCCAGTACGCCGGGACCGTCAGAAACGCGAGGCCCGGGGCCTTGTCCGAGTAGAAGTGGCCCTCGAATCGCCCGAGGTCGCCCGTGAGGTGCGCGTCGCGGTCGATGATCGCCGTGCCGGCGTCGAGGGCCCGAACCTGCGCGTAGTGTGAGAAGTCGTTCCAGCCGAGCCCCTGCTGCACGAGGATCGCGCAGCCCAGGGCGAGGCAGACGAAGGGCGTCATCCGGCGCATCCCCGCGCGACTCTAGTCTCCCGCTACGTGCCCCCCGCACCCAAGAAGAGGCTCGCCGTCCTGACGTGCATGGACGCGCGGATCGACCCGCTCGCGCTCCTCGGCCTCGACGTGGGCGACGCGCACGTCCTTCGCAACGGTGGGGCGATCGTCACCGACGACGTGCGCCGCTCGCTCGACGCCTCGCGCGAGATCGGGAGCCGTGACGTGGTCGTGATCGGCCACACCGACTGCGGGCTCGGCCCCGGCGAGGAGGAACGCGTCCGGGAGGCCGTCGCCGAGCTGAGCGCTTCAGCGCCCGGCGGGGGCGGCGTCAGCGGGTACGTCTACGACGTCACCAGCGGGGAGCTCCGCGAGCTGGTCTAGCCGGCCCACGATCGCCGCCGCGTGCCGCGTGAACGCGGCCGGGTCGAAGATCGCGTCCAGGTCGAGCCCCGGGTGAGCCTGGTCGAGCAGCTCCCTGAACGGCGTGCTTGTGTCCCACGCGCGCTGAGCGTTCTCCTGCACGATCCGGTAGGCGTCGTCGCGCGACAGGCCGCTCTCCACCAGCGCGAGCAGGGCGCGTTGCGAGAACAGCGCGCCGCTGGTCGCCTCGAGGTTCGCGCGCATGCGGTCCTCGTGGACGGTCATCCCCTCGACGACCCGGATGGCCAGGTGGTGCGCGTAGTCGAGCAGGATGCAGGCGTCCGGCAGCGCCACGCGCTCGGCAGAGGAGTGCGAGATGTCGCGCTCGTGCCAGAGCGCCACGTTCTCGACGCCCGCCTGTGCGTAGCCGCGAAGCAGGCGCGCGATCCCGCAGATCCGCTCGGAGACGATCGGGTTGCGCTTGTGCGGCATCGCCGACGACCCCTTCTGCCCTGCCCGGAACGGCTCCTCGACCTCGCGCACCTCGGTGCGCTGGAGATGGCGGATCTCGGTGGCGAAGCGCTCGAGGCCCGCGCCCGCCAGCGCGATGCCGTTCAGGAACTGCGCGTGGCGGTCGCGAGCGACCACCTGGGTCGACACGTCCTCCCGCGCGAGGCCGAGCCGGGCGAGCACCGCCTGTTCGATCTCGGGTCCGTTCGCCGCGTAGGTGCCGACCGCGCCGGAGAGCGCGCCGACCGAGGCCTGCTTCACGGCGCCCTCGAGCCGGCGCAGGTTGCGCTCCGCCTCGAACGCGAATCCGGCCAGCTTCACCCCGAATGTCGTGGGCTCCGCCTGGATCCCGTGCGTGCGGCCCACGCAGATCGTGTCCACGTGTTCGCGCGCGCGGCGCACGAGTGCGTCTCGGTAGGCCTGGGCGCCCGCGACGAGGATCGATCCGGCCTGGCCGAGCTGGAGGCCCAGCGCTGTGTCGAGCACGTCGGACGAGGTCAAGCCGTAGTGCAACCAACGGGCACCGTCCCCGATCGTTGCGGCCACCACGTCCACGAACGCGGCCACGTCGTGGTCGGTGATCTTCTCCCGCTCCTTGACCGCCTCGACCGTGAACCCGGCGCGTTCGCGGATGGCGCGCGCGTCCTCGGCCGGCACGACGCCGGCCTCGGCGAGCGCGTCCACGACGGCCAGCTCGACCTCCAGCCAGTTGTCGAGCTTTTGCTGCTCCGACCACACCGCGCCCATCTCGGGGCGCGTATACCTCGCGATCACACGTCGATGATACGAGCGGCCAGGATCGCCGCATTCCGCGCGCCGTTCACCGCGACACACGCGACGGGCACGCCGGGGGGCATCTGCGCGATCGCGAGCATCGCGTCGAGCCCGCCGGCCACCGAGGCGGAGCTGGTCAGGGGCACGCCGACCACCGGGAGCGTCGTGTGCGCCGCCACGACGCCGGGCAGCGCGGCGGCCAGGCCCGCCCCGGCGATGATCACCTTGAGCCCGCGCACCTGCGCGTTCTTCGCATAGTCGGCGACCACGTCGGGATCGCGGTGCGCGCTCGCCACCTTCATCTCGTGCGCGATCCCGCGCTCCTCGAGCTCCTTGGCGGCCTTCTCCATGACCTCCCAGTCGCTCTTCGAGCCCATGATGATCCCGACGACCGGGCCCTCCTCGACGTCGAGGTCGTCGAACTCCGACTCGACCTCGGTCTCCGGAGTCAAAGCTTCACGCTCGGCAGTCACACACCCACCCTTTCCACGGCGCGTGCAGCGATGTCGCGCCTCATTTGCTTGCCGTCGAACTCGATTCGCTCCGCGGCATCGTAGGCCCGGGCCCGCGCCGCGGCGGGCGAGGACCCGATCCCGGTCACGTTGAGCACGCGCCCGCCCGCCGTGACGAGCTTGCCGTCCACCTCCGCGGTGCCCGCATGGAAGACCTCGGTGTCCGGGCTGTCGATGTCGCGGAGGCCGGTGATCTCATCGCCCTTGGACGACGACTCCGGGTAGCCGCGTGAGGCGAGCACCACGGTCACGGCCCAGTCGGGCGACCACTCCGGCTCGACGCCCGCGAGCCCGCCCGTGCGCGTCGAGCGCCCGAGCAGGTCGAGGAGGTCCGAACGCATGCGCGGCAGGACGGCCTGGGTCTCGGGATCGCCGAAGCGGCAGTTGAACTCGAGCACCTTCGGCCCCGACGCGGTCATCATCAGCCCGGCGTAGAGGACGCCGTGGTACGGGGTGCCGCGGCTGCGCATCTCGTCCACGATCGGCTGGTGCACCGCGAGCGCGAGCGCCTTCGCGTGCTCCGCGTCGAACCCGGGCACGGGCGAGTAGCTGCCCATCCCGCCGGTGTTCGGACCCTCGTCGCCATCGCCGATCCGCTTGTAATCCTGCGCCGGAGCGAGCGGGACGGCCCGCTCCCCGTCGCACAGGGCGAGCAGCGACAGCTCCTCGCCCTCGAGGAACTCCTCGAGCACGACCTCCGTGGCGCCGAAGCGGCGGTCGTCGAAGAACGTCCTGAGCGCGGCGCGCGCCTCCTTCTCGTCCTCGCAGATGATCACGCCCTTGCCGGCCGCGAGCACGTCCGCCTTCAGGACCACGGGATACGAGGATCCCGCCAGATGGCGCTCCGCATCCGCGCGGTTCCCGAACAGGGCGTGGTCCGCGGTCGGGACGCCCACCTCGTTCATCAGCTCCTTGGCGAAGGCCTTCGAGCCCTCGAGCCGGGCCGCCGGCGCCGTCGGACCGAAGCCGCTGATGCCCTGCTCGCCGAGCGCGTCCACCACGCCCGCGACCAGGGGCGCCTCCGGGCCGACCACGACCAGGTCGCAGCCTTCGTCGCTCGCGGCGCGCACGATCCCGTCGACGTCCTCGGCCGCGACCTCGATGCAGCGGATCCGGTCCTGGGCGATCCCGGCGTTGCCCGGGGCGGCGATCACCTCCGGGCTCTGCGGGCTGCGGAGGAGCGCGCGGACGATCGCGTGCTCGCGGCCGCCCCCGCCGACGACGAGTACCTTGCGCGCGCCGCTCAAAGCTGGGCGATGAAGTCCTCGACCGGGATGGCCACGAGCGACTCGTAGCGGGCGGTTCCGCGGCTGCCGAGCTCCAGCGAGACGCGGGCCATGGTCGTTTCGTCCGGCGCCTCGATGACGTTCACGAAGTCGAACCGGCCGAGCACGGCCCACTGGGCGAGGACCTTCGCCCCGAGCTGCTCGACCTCCTCGTTCACCTCACGGATCCGGGACGGGTTGTTCTTGACCGTCTGCACGCCCTCGGGCGTCAGCGTGCTGAGCATTACGTATGTCGGCAAGGCAGACCTCCATTCCGATTCCGCGGCCGGGCCGCGAGGTTTACCACTAGCGCGCGCTGCGCCACGCTACCCTCGGTTCGGGTGACTCGCGTCCGCTCTCTCACAATCACGGTCGGCCTGGCCCTGGCCATCCCCGCGACCGCCGGCGCCGCATCGCTCGACGCGGGGAAGGCCTGCTACTACAACGGGTCGAAGGCGCGGCTCGTGGGCACCGGCTTCGCGCCGGAGAGCCCGATCACGTTCAGGGTCAACGACAAGCGGATCAAGCGGACCTTCACGAGCGACGCCGCCGGCGACGTCCGGGTGACGTACACGACGCCCGACATCAAGACCGAGCGCAAGGTCGTCATCCGCGCTGAGGACCCCGAGGGGACGTCCGCCAAGACAACGCTCTGGGCCGCGCGGAAGCGGCGAGTCACGGCGAAGCCGAACAGCTCGACGCGGGTGGAGGAGTGGCGTGCCGTGTTCGGCCTGTACGGCTTCGGCAACAACCGCCGCGCGTACGTCCATTACGTCAATCCGGACGGGAAGCACGTCAAGACCAAGCGGCTCGGGCGGCTCCGTGGCCCGTGCGGATCACGCGTGACCAAGAAGCGGCGCGTGATGCCGTTCCGCGACCCGCAATTCGGCATCTGGAAGCTGCAGTTCGACACCCGCCGCAGCTTCAGCCGGAAGGCGAAGCCGCGGCGTGTGGTCGCGGTGACCGTCTCAGCCCGCCGCCAATAGGGGACGGAGCCCCTTTCTTTCACGGGCGTTTCGACCGCACCGCGGAGTACTTTCGCGGCCATGAATGAACAGCTTGCCGGTCTACGCCCTGAGCAGCGCGACGTCCTCCGACTCGTAGGAGCGGTCCTCTTCGCGGCGGGTGCGATGGCGCTCTTCGTCCGCAAGTCGTCCGCCGACGAGTGGGCGGCCTTCCCGATCCTCCTCGTGCTCGGCATCCCGTGCGTGCTCCTCTACGGCCTCGGAACGGGGCACATCCGGCTGGGGCGCGACGACGTGACCGGTGCGGAGACCGGCGTCCCCGGCTGGCGCTCCGCCGCCACCGTGCTCGGGTTGATCCTGCTGCCGCTCACGCTGCTCCAGCTGGTGGACACCCTCGGCGGCGATCCGAACAAGTCCGGCCATGTCGCGTGGGTGTTCCTGGTCACGGCGGGGGCCGGGTTCGCCGCGGCGCTCCTGCACGGAGTCCGCTGGGGCGCGCTGTTCGGCGGAGTGTCCCTGATCTTCAGCTGGGTGGCCTTCTGGGACGCGGTCGCCGACCCATCCGGAACGGCCATGCGCTGGCTGTTCCTGATCGTCGCCGCCCTGCTCGTAGTGGGTGCCGTGCGGCTTGGGAGGGACTCGCGCCGCGAGGCGGACGAGCTCGTCACGGCGGGGGGCATCGCTGCGCTCCTGGCCGGCGTGATCGGCCTGTTCAGCCTGGCCGGGCAGCTCGTGGCCGGCGCCTTCGCGTCGGCGCTCGGCAGCGAATCGGATTTGAGCGGCGTGCAGCAGCGCCAGGAATGGGACGCGTTCCTGTTGCTGCTCGCCCTGGCGCTCATCTGGTACGGGCTCCGCGCGGCGTGGCGCGGCCCCGTCTACGTGGGCGCGCTCGCGCTGTTCACCTTCATTCTCAGCGTGGGAATCGAGATCACGTCCTTCTTCTCAGGTGACGGCCCGAGCGGCGACCTGGTCGGTTGGCCGCTCCTCTTGCTGCTCGTGGGCGGCGGGGCACTGGCGGTCGGCCTGGTCGGCGGCGGCGGCACGGCAACCCCCGCGCCCGCCGACACCGGATGGCAGGCGGGCCAAGGCGGCGAGCCGGGCGGGACCGCGCCGCCGGCGGAGCCGCCACCCACGGAGCCGCTGCCACCGACGCAGCCGCCCCCGCCGGGACCGCCGCAGCCCTAGCGGCTAGGCGACGGCGGCTACCCGCGCCGTCTTCGAGAACACGAGGTCGCCCTCGGCGGCGTCGACCGTGATGGTGTCGCCCTCGCGGAACTCGCCCTCGAGGAGCTTCAGCGCCAGCGTGTCGATCAGGCGCTTCTGGATCACGCGCTTGAGCGGGCGCGCCCCGTACGCCGGGTCGTAGCCGAGGTTCCCGATCAGCGTCTTCGCCTCGTCGGTCAGCTGGATCTCCACGCCCTTCTCCCGCAGCCGCTCCGCCAGCCGGAGCGTCTGCATGGCGACGATCTCGCCGATCTGATCTCGCGTCAGCGCCTCGAACTGCACGATCTCGTCGAGCCTGTTGATGAACTCCGGCTTGAAGGTCGCCTCGACTCCGTCCATCCCGCCGGGCACGTTCGAAGTCATGATCAGGACGGTGTTCTTGAAGTCCACCGTGCGGCCCTGGCCGTCGGTCAGGCGGCCGTCGTCCATCAGCTGGAGCAGGACGTTGAACACCTCGGGCGCGGCCTTCTCGATTTCGTCGAGCAGGACCACCGAGTACGGCCGGCGACGCACCGCCTCCGTGAGCTGGCCGCCTTCCTCGTAGCCCACGTAGCCGGGCGGGGCGCCGACGAGGCGGGCGACGGAGTGCTTCTCCATGTACTCCGACATGTCGATCCGCACCATCGCCTGCTCGGAGTCGAACATGAACTCGGCCAGCGCCCGCGCGAGCTCGGTCTTGCCGATGCCGGTCGGGCCCATGAAGAGGAACGTGCCGATCGGGCGGTTCGGATCCTGGAGGCCTGCGCGCGAGCGGCGCAGCGCGTTCGAGACCGCCTCGACCGCCTCGTCCTGGCCGACGACGCGCTCGTGCAGGCGCTCCTCCATGTGGACGAGCTTCTCGACCTCGCCCTCGATCAGCTTCGAGACCGGGATACCGGTCCACTTGCCGACGACCTCGGCGACATCCTCCTCGTCCACCTCCTCCTTGAAGAAGCGGCGGTCGCCCGTCGCGCGCGTCTCGGCCTCGGCGAGCGCGGCCTCGAGCTCCGGGATGTCACCGTAGCGCAGCTTCGCCGCCGTCTCGAGATCCGCCTCGCGCTCCGCGCGCTGCACCTCTCGATGAGAAGCGTCGAGTCGCTTCTTCAGGTCGCCGATCGCGTCGAGCGCGCCCTTCTCGTTCTGCCACTCGGCGGTCATGCCGGCGGCCTGCTCGCGCAGCTCGGCCAGCTCCTGCCGGATGGCCGCGAGGCGCGCCTTCGACGCCTCGTCCTTCTCCTTCTCGAGCGCCTTCTCCTCGATCTCGAGCTGCATGATCCGGCGCTGGACCTCGTCGATCTCGGTGGGGACCGAGTCGATCTCCATCCGCACGCGCGACGCAGCCTCGTCGATCAGGTCGATCGCCTTGTCAGGGAGAAAGCGGTCGGCGATGTAGCGGTGGGAGAGCATGGCCGCCGCGACCAGGGCGGTGTCCTGGATGCGGACATGGTGGTGGCTCTCGTAGCGCTCCTTGAGGCCGCGGAGGATCGCGATCGTGTCCTCGACGGACGGCTCGTCCACCAGCACAGGCTGGAAGCGCCGCTCGAGCGCCGCGTCCTTCTCGATGTGCTTGCGGTACTCGTCGAGCGTCGTCGCGCCGACCGCGCGCAGCTCGCCGCGCGCGAGCATCGGCTTCAGCAGGTTGGCGGCGTCGACCGCGCCCTCGGCCGCGCCGGCGCCGACGATGGTGTGAAGCTCGTCGAGGAACAGGATGATCTGCCCCTCGGCCTCGGAGACCTCCTTGAGGACGGCCTTCAGCCGGTCCTCGAACTCGCCGCGGTACTTGGCGCCCGCGATCAGGGCGCCGATGTCGAGCGCGATCACGCGCCGGTCACGGAGCGACTCGGGCACGTCGCCCGACACGATCCGCTGGGCAAGCCCCTCCGCGATCGCCGTCTTGCCGGTGCCGGGCTCGCCGATCAGGACCGGGTTGTTCTTCGTGCGGCGCGAGAGGACCTGGATCACGCGCCGGATCTCGTCGTCGCGCCCGATGACCGGGTCGAGCTTGCCCTGCTCGGCGGCCTGCGTCAGGTCACGCCCGAACTTCTCTAGCGCCTGGTACTTGTCCTCGGGGTTCTGGTCGGTCACCCGGTGCGGGCCGCGCACTCCCTGGACGGCGTCCGCCAGCGCGTCGCGCGACGCGCCGAGGTCCACCTTCGGGTCGCCGGCGAGCGCGAGCAGCAGGTGCTCGGTCGACACGTATTCGTCGCCGAAGCCGCGCGCCTCGTCGTCGGCGCGGTTCAGCGTGTCGATGGTGCGCTGGTCGAGCCCGGGCGCCTGGGTGACGTCGCCGGTGACCGTGGGAAGGGCGTCGAGTGCCTCGTTCGCCCGCCGGCGGACGGCCTCGGCGTCCGCGTTCGCCCGCCGCAGGACCGGCACGACGATCCCCCCTTCCTGCTCGAGAAGGCTGACCAGGAGGTGGAGCGGATCCACCTGCGAGTTGCGCTTCGCGGCCGCGAGCTTCTGCGCCGCGGCGAGCGCCTCCTGCGACTTGATCGTGAAGCGGTCGGCGTGCATGGGCTTACGCTCCCGGGCGCCGCACCGTGATCCGGACGGCGTCGGTCTGGCGCGGCATCAGCGCGCGCTCGGCCGGCTGGTAGGGCACGAGCTCGCGCCGGAAGCTGCGCCGGACGCGTTCGACCTCCGCCTCGAGCTCCTTGCGCATGTGCGCGGCGCGGCGCTCGAGCCGGTCCATCCGCCGTCGCATCGTGTCGAGCTCGGCCTCGAGCTCGAACACCCGCTCCACGCCGGCGAGGTTCATGCCGAGGTCCGAGGTGAGCTGCTGGATGCGGCGGAGCAGCTCCACGTCCTCCTGCGAGTACAGCCGCGTGCCCTTGGGCGAGCGCGTCGGCTCGATCAGCCCGCGCTGCTCGTAGATCCGAAGCGTCTGGGGGTGCATGCCGGCGAGGTCCGCGGCCACCGAGATCATGTAGACGGGCCTCGTGTTGTCGGGAGTCGCCATCAGCCCCTCCCGGTGAACAGCCGCTCACGCGGGTTGCCGTTCATCACCTGCTCCAGCTCGTCCACGACCTCGCTCTGCTCCTTCGACAGCGTGCGCGGCACCTCGACGGCCAGGCGGTAGTGGATGTCGCCGCGGCCCTTGCCTCCCAGTCGCGGCGGGCCCTCGCCGCGGAGGCGCTGGACGGTCCCGTGCTGGGTGCCGGCCGGGACGCGGATGCGCTTCGAGGCCGCCAGCGTCGGCACCTCGACGGTGGCGCCCTTGATCGCCTCGACGATCGTGATCGGGACGTCCACCTCGAGGTGGTCGCCCTTCCGCTTGAAAATCGGGCTCTCGGCGACGCGCGTGACCACGTAGAGGTCGCCCGCGGGACCGCCGCGGCGCCCGCCCTCGCCCTTGCCCGCCAGCCGCACGCGGCTGCCATCCCGGACGCCCGCCGGGATGTTCACCTTGTACCGGCGGACCTGGCGCGTCTGGCCGCTGCCGCTGCACGTCTGGCACGGGTCCTTGATCTCGGTGCCGGTCCCGCCGCAGACGCGGCATGGCTGCGAGATCGAGAAGAGACCCTGCGACTCGGCCTCGACGCCGCGGCCGTTGCAGGCCGAGCAGACCGACGGCGTGGTGCCGGGCTTCGCACCTGTGCCGCGGCACGTCGGGCACGGGGCCGCCAGCGGCACGGTGACCGGCACCTGCGCGCCCTGGACGGCCTGCTCGAAGGAGACGTGGACCTCGGTCTCGAGGTCGCGCCCGCGCTCGGGCCGGTTGCGCGCACCGGCGCCGCCGGCCGGGCCGCCGCCGCCGAAGAGGTCGGACAGGATGTCGCCGAAGCCGCCGAAGCCGCCCGCGCCGGGCCGGAACGAGCCTGGGTCGAAGCCGCCGAAGATGCCGGTCTGGTCGTACTCCTTGCGCTTCTCGGGGTCGGAGAGGATCGAGTACGCCTCCTGGATCTCCTTGAAGCGCTCCTCGGCCTGCTTGTCACCCGCGTTCGTATCCGGGTGGTACTGGCGGGCGAGCTTGCGGTAGGCCTTCTTGATCTCGTCCGCGGAGGCCTTCTTGTCGACGCCGAGCGCCTTGTATGGGTCGCGCGCGGCGGGCATCAGGCCGCCACCACCACGCGCGCCGGACGCAGCACCGTCCCGTTCAGCCGGTAGCCCTTCTCGACCACGTCCAGCACGACGCCGGACTCGGCGCCCTCCTGCTCGCGCGTCGAGAGCGCCTCGTGGCACTCCGGATCGAACGCGTCCCCGACCGGGTCGAACGCCTCGATCCCCTCGCGCTCGAGCGCGGCCACGAGCTGTCCGTGGACCATCCGCACCCCCTCGGCGAGGTGCTGCTCGGCCTCACCCGCCGAACCCAGCGCGCGCTCGAGGTTGTCGAGCACCGGCAGGAGCTCGCGCACCAGGTTCGCCTTCGCCCGCTCGCCCGCCTGTGCCGACTCGCGCGCGGCGCGCTTGCGGAAGTTGTCGAGCTCCGCCCGGGTGCGCTGGGCGAGGTCGAGGTACTCGTCACGCTCGCGCTCGGCCTTGGCGAGCGGGTCCTCGGGAGCCTCCGGCTCGCCGCCGGGCTCCGGCTCGACGTCGGGCTTCGGCTCGGCGTCCGGCCGCTCGACGGCCTCCGTCTCGGGGCGTTCCATTACTTGTCTCCGTCGACGACCTCGGCATCCACGACCTCCTCGTCGTCGGCCGTGGTCTCGTCGGCGCCGTCGGCGCCGCCGTTCGCCGATGTCTCGGCCTGCTCTTGCGCGGCCGCGGCGTACATCTGCTCGGAGACACGGTGGAACGCCTGCTGGAGCGCGTCGGTCTTCGCCCGGATCTCCTCCGCGTTCTCGGACTCGAGCACTTCGCGGAGAGCCTTGATCGCTTCCTGGATCTCGGCCTTCGACGACTCGTCGACTGCGTCGCCCAGCTCGCCGAGCTGCTTCTCGGCCTGGTAGGCGGCGTTCTCGCCGTTGTTGCGCGCCTCCGCCAGCTCGCGCAGGCGGCGGTCCTCGTCGGCGTGCGACTCGGCGTCCTTGACCATCCGCTCGATCTCGTCGTCGGAGAGGCCGGAGCCGGCCTTGATCTCGATCTTCTGCTCCTTGCCCGTGCCCAGGTCCTTGGCGGACACATGAACGATCCCGTTCGCGTCGATGTCGAACGTGACCTCGATCTGCGGCATGCCGCGCGGGGCCGGCGGGATGCCGGTGAGCTGGAACTTGCCGAGCGACTTGTTGTAGGCGGCCATCTCGCGCTCGCCCTGGAGGACGTGCACCTCGACCGACGGCTGGTTGTCCTCCGCCGTCGAGAAGATCTCCGACTTGCGCGTCGGAATAGTGGTGTTGCGCTCGATCAGCGTCGTGCGGATTCCGCCCTTCGTCTCGATGCCGAGGGTGAGCGGGGTGACGTCGAGCAGGAGCACGTCCTTCACGTCACCCGCGAGCACGCCGGCCTGGATCGCGGCGCCGACGGCGACGACCTCGTCCGGGTTGACGCCCTTGTGCGGATCCTTGCCCGTCAGCTCCTTGACCTTCTCCTGCACGGCGGGCATGCGGGTCATGCCGCCCACGAGGACGACGTGCTGGATCCCGTCCTTGCCCGCGCCCGCGTCCGACATCGCCTGCTTGACCGGCGCGACGACGCGGTCGAGCAGGTCGGCCGTCAGCTCGTTCAGCTTCGAGCGAGTGAGGCGCATGTCGAGGTGCTTCGGACCCGACTGGTCGGCGGTGACGAACGGCAGGTTGATCTGCGTCTCCTGCGTGGTGGAGAGCTCGACCTTCGCCTTCTCCGCCGCCTCGTAGAGACGCTGGAGCGCCATCTTGTCCTGCGAGAGGTCGATGCCCTGCGAGGCCTTGAACTCCTTGACCATCCAGTCGACGATCGCCTTGTCGAAGTTGTCGCCGCCCAGGTGGTTGTCACCGGCGGTCGCCTTCACCTCGAAGACGCCGTCGCCGATCTCGAGCACCGACACGTCGAACGTGCCGCCGCCGAGGTCGAAGACGAGGATCGTCTGGTCCGCCGCCTCCTTGTCGAGCCCGTACGCCAGCGCCGCCGCGGTCGGCTCGTTGATGATGCGCTTGACGTCGAGGCCCGCGACCTTGCCGGCGTCCTTGGTCGCCTGGCGCTGGTCGTCGTTGAAGTACGCGGGGACGGTGATGACCACGCTGTCCACCGACTCGCCCAGGAAGGCCTCGGCGTCCGACTTCAGCTTCTGGAGGATCATCGCGCTGATCTCCGGGGGCGAGTACTCCTTGCCGCCCGCGGATACGCGCGCGTCGCCGTTCTGGCCGCGCACGACCGTGAACGGGACCATCGTCTCCTCCTCCTTGACCTCCGCCTCCTTGCGCCCCATGAAGCGCTTGACGGAAAAGACGGTGTTCTCGGGGTTGGTCACCGCCTGGCGCTTCGCGACCGCGCCCACGAGCCGCTCGCCGCCCTGCGTGAAGGCGACGACCGATGGGGTCGTGCGCGCGCCCTCCGAGTTCTCGATGACCTTCGGCTCGCCGCCCTCGAGCACTGCCATACAGGAGTTCGTGGTACCGAGATCGATGCCGATCGTCTTTGCCATTGCCTCAGTTCCTTTCGTAAGAAATCTGAGTGTGGTTTTAGCAGATCATCAACCCTCCGGCAACGGGCGGGGCGGGCGGAAGCGCGGGTACAGCTCGACGGCGACGATCGCCCCCATGATCAGCGCGGCTCCCGCCCACTCCACCGGCCCCAGAAGCTCGCCGGCGAGGAGCCAGCCGAACAGACCGGCGAACGCCGGCTCGGAGGCCAGGATCAGCGCCGTGCGCGCGGGCGACGCGTAGCGCTGCGCGAACGTCTGGACGAAGAACCCGAGCGCGCTCGCCACCAGCGACGTGACGATGAGCGCCGACCACACCGTCCATCCCTCCGGGCGCTCGAGGTCGCCGGCGGCCCCGGCGACCACCATGCAGAAGACGCCGGCGACCGCGAGCTGGACGACGAGCAGCGCGCCGACGTCGTGGTGCTCGACCGCGCGCGCCGTCGCGAGGATGTGGGCCGAGAAGGCGAGCGCGCAGAGCAGGACGAGGGCATCACCGGCGCCCAGCTCGCCGGCCCCGCTCAGCAGGAAGAGCCCGACCGTCGACACGGCGGCCGCGGCCCAGCCGATCCCCGGCACGCGCTCGCGCAGGACGAGGGCGCCGAGCAGCGGGGTGAACACGACGAAGAGCCCCGTGATGAACCCCGCGTTCGAGACGGTGGTCTCCTCGAGCCCGAGCGTCTGGAGGACGTACCCGGCGGTCAGGAACGCGCCCATGACGAGGCCCGCCCGCCAGCCCGCGCCCGACAGCCGCACGAGCTGCCGCCGGAAGACGATCGCGACGAGCAGCGCCGCCGGGATGAAGCGGTAGCCGAGGAAGGTCATCGTCGGCAGCAGCGCGATCGCGTCCTGGACCATCACAAACGTGAGGCCCCAGACAGCGGCGATGCCGACCAGCGCAGCCTCAGCCGCTCGTTGCAAGTCGCTCCCGCCCGAACGGGCAGATCGAGAGCAGGGGGCACTCCGGGCAGTTCGGATTGCGTGCCGTGCAGGTGCGGCGCCCGTGCCGGATCAGGGACACGTGCAGCTCATATGCCTCGTCGGCGAACCGCAGCATCTCGTCGTGCGCCTCCTCTAACGACGCACCCGGCCGAAAGAGACCGAGCCGGGTGCCCACACGGAACACGTGCGTGTCGACCGGCACGTCAGGGAGCCCGTACGAGAACAGCAGCACGCACGCCGCGGTCTTTCGACCGACGCCGGGCAGCGAGCAGAGGTGGGCGCGCCCTTTCTCCACCGGCGCCGTCTCGAGCCACGCCAGGTCGTCACCGTCCAGCGCGCGCAGGATGTTCTGGATCACCTTCGACTTGGTCGGTGCGAGCCCGCCCGGCCGAATCGCCTCCTCCACCTCGTCCTGCGGAGCGTCGCGGACGTCCTCCCACGAGCGGAAGCGCTCGCGCAGGCGGCCGTACGCGACATCGCGGTTCCGGTCGTTCGTGTTCTGGGACAGGACCGTCAGCACCAGCTCGTCCACCGGGGCGCGGTGCGGGACGAGCTCAGGCTTGCCGTAGGCCTCGCGCAGCCGCCCCATGATCGCGCGGACGCGCCGCCGGTCCGGTCTCCTCCATTCGCTCTGGTTACGTTCCACCCGTGGACATCATCGAGCACCGCGCCGAGGTGGCAGGCATCGAGACCTTCTGGCGCCAGGCCGGCGACGCGCCGATCCTCTACGTCCACGGCAACCCGAACAACTCCGACATCTGGCTGCCCTTCCTCGCGCGCACGGGCGGCGTCGCGATGGACCTGCCGGGGTTCGGCCGCTCGGCGAAGCCGGCTCAGTTCGGCTACTCGATCGCGGGCTACGGAGCCTGGCTCGAGGCGTTCCGCGCACGGCTCGGGTGGGACCACTACCGGATGCTCGTGCACGACTGGGGGAGCGTGGGCCTCGCGACCGCACAGGCCGCGCCGGAGCGCCTCGACCGCCTCGTGATCGTGAACGCCGTGCCGTTCCTGCCCGGCTACCGCTGGCATCGGTTCGCACGGATCTGGCGCACGCCGGTGCTCGGCGAGCTGTTCCAGGGAACGGCGTCCAGGTGGGGCATGAGGCGCTTCATCCCCGGGATGCCAGAGGACTTCTACGACTCCGTCTGGGACCACTTCGACCACGGCACCCAGCGGGCGGTCCTCAAGCTCTACCGGTCGGCCCCCGCCGAGTCGCTGCCGGCCGCGGGCGAGCGGCTGGGCGAGATCGCCTGCCCGGCGCTAGTGCTCTGGGGAGGCGGTGATCCGTACCTGCCCGCGCGGTTCGCGCATGCGTACGGCGAAGCGCTCGGCGGCGACGTGCAGGTGGAGGTCGTTGACGGTGCGAGCCACTGGCCGTGGATCGACAGGCCCGAGCTGCTGGATCGCTTGTGCGAGTTCCTGACGCGCTGATCCCCGTCCTGGTGACCGCGGCGATCTCCGCCGTGTACCTGGTGGTCGACCCACCCAGCACGGACCTCGCGGCCCACCTCTTCCGCACCCGGCTCTTCGACGCGGAGGGCTTCACGCTGTGGAACGGCCAGTGGTACGGCGGCCACCACACCGTCTCCTACTCGGTCACATTCCCACCGATTGGCTGGCTGCTCGGCCCCAAGCTCACCGGGGTCTTCGCCGCGCTCGCGGCCACGGCGCTGTTCTCGGCGCTCGCGCGCGCACACGCAGGGCGCAAGGGCCAACCCGCTGCAATCTGGTTTGCCGTGGTCGCCGGCGCGTACCTGTTCACCGGCCGCATCCCCTTCCTGCTCGGGCTCGCGCTGGGACTGGCGTCGCTCCTCGCCCTCCATCGCGGCCGCACCGGGATCGGCGTCGCGGCCGCGGTGGCGTGCGCCGTGACGAGCCCGGTCGCGGCGATGTTCCTCGCACTGGCGGCGGTGGCACACGAGCTGGCGCGCATGTTCGAGCCGGGGCCCGAGCGCGCGCGGCGGCCTGGCGCCGCGACAGCCGTCGCGGCCGCCGCGTTCCTGCCCACGGTCCTGCTCGCCCTGGCGTTCCCCGAGGGGGGCTGGCAGCCGTTCAAGTGGTGGTACCTCCTCCCGTCGCTCGCCGTGGCCGTCGTCTGCTTCGCCGTTCTGCCGGCGAGAGAGCGCACGCTCCGGATCGGCGCGGCCCTCTACGGGGTGTCCGTGCTCGCCGCCTACGTCATCCACACCCCGATGGGCAGCAACTCCACGCGGCTCGGCGAGCTCTTCGTCGGGCCGGTGGTGCTCCTGGCCCTCGCGGCCCGCGAGTGGCCGCGGTCCGAACACCGCCGCTTTGTCATCGCGGCGCTCGTCCCACTCGCAGTGTGGGCGATGTGGGCGCCGGTCCGCGACTACGCGCGGGCGAGCGGGGACCCGGCGGCCCGCGGCGAGTACTTCAACCCGCTGCTCGACTTCCTCGGCGACCAGCCCGACGGCCCGTGGCGGGTGAACGTCCTGTTCACGCTGAACCACCGCGAGGCGGCCGAGGTCGCGCCCCACTACCCCCTGGCGCGCGGCTGGCAGCGCCAGCTCGACGTCGAGCGCAACCCGCTCTTCTACGAAGACAGCCTCGACCCCGCGCGCTACCGCCGCTGGCTGCGCAACCACGGGGTGCGGTACGTGGCCGTCCCGGACGCTGAGCTCGACCACTCCTCGAAGCGCGAGCGCGAGCTGATCGAGAGCGGGCTCCCCTACCTGGAGCCCCGGTTCACATCGGCGGATTGGCGCGTCTACGAGGTGATGCTCGGGAGCCGCCTCGCCGTGCCGGCCGGCCGCGCGCGGGCGACCGTCACGGAGCTCGGCCCGTCGAGCTTCACGGTGGACTTCCAGCGCCCCGGCGAGGCCCTCGTACACGTCGGATGGTCGGCCTACTGGCTTCCGGAGGGCGGGTGCGCCGAGCGCGCGGGGAACTGGACACGTGTCTCCCGCGCCAGCCCCGGCCGCGTCCGCCTGGAGATCGACTTCAGTCTCGGAAGAGCACTCGCGCGGGACCGGCGCTGCGGGTAAGCTCGACTCGCGTGCGTGTGTGGTACTGGAGCAGCCGCTGGCTACCGCAGGGCTGGATGGATGCCCTGCGGCAACTCCTCCTGTTCGCAGGGGCCTATTACCTCTACCGGATAGTCCGCGGCTTCGTCGATGGCCGGGCGAGCGACGCGTTCGAGAACGCGCGCGACATCATCAGCGCCGAGCGCTCGCTCAACCTCTTCTTCGAGCAGGACTTCCAGGAGTGGGCGCTGCGCGACGCGCGCTGGCTCGTGGACGGCGCGAACTGGATGTACGTCAACTCTCACTTCGTGGTCACGGTCGTCTTCCTCATCTGGCTCTACCTGGCGCGTAACGAGGCCTACTACTTCGTCCGCAACATGTTCCTGGTCGCGATGGGGATCGCCCTCCTGGGCTACTTCCTCTACCCGACCGCGCCGCCGCGCTTCATGCCCGAGTGGGGCTTCCAGGACACCGTCAGCGAGTGGGTCGGCCTCCAGGCGGCGAACAACGCGAACGCCCTCTACAACCCGTTCGCCGCGGTGCCGAGCATGCATGTCGCGTTCGCGCTGATGGTCGCGGTCCCGGCGATCCTCGTGATCCGCAACCGCGTAGTCAGGGCGTTCTTCGCGGTCTATCCGCTGCTCGTGACGGTGACCGTCGTCGTGACCGGCAACCACTGGTGGGTTGACGCCTTCCTCGGGGCGCTCGTCGCCGCCGTATCCGCGCTCGCCGCCAGCGGCGCGCTCGCGCGAGCCAGGCCGGACGCCTGGGCGTTCCGGACCGGCTTCGGCGAGGCGCCTGCTTGAGCGCGGCCGATCCGCGCACCCGCACCGGCGAACGCGTGGTCGAGATGCGCGCGACGGCGCGCAACCGCCTGATCGAGTCGCGCCTCACGCCCAACGCGATCTCGATGACGGGGCTGGTCCTGAACGTGGTGGCCGCCGTCCTCGTCCTCGAGGAGGAGTTCTTCCTCGGCGGGCTGGCGTTCGTCGTCGGGTCGGTCATGGACACGCTCGACGGCCGGTACTCGCGGATGTCCGGGAAGGGCACGCCGTTCGGCGCCTTCCTCGACTCCACGCTCGACCGGATCGAGGAGGGCGTGGTCCTGACAGCGGTCGCGGTCTACTTCGCCCGGGAGGGCAACGAGACCGCGGTCGCCGCCGTGGTCCTAACCGTCCTCTTGTCGCTGATGGTCAGCTACACGCGAGCGCGCGCCGAGGCGCTCGGCGTCGAGTGCAAGGTCGGCCTCGCGACCCGCGCCGTGCGGGTCGTGATCCTGTCCGCCGGACTCCTGTTTGCGAAGGGTGCGGGCCTTGGCGATTTCGAGCTTCTGGCCCCGGCCATCTACGCTATGGCAGTGCTCACCGGTTTCACGGTGCTGCAGCGGGTATTCCACGTCCGAGGCGCTCTGCGCTCGGCGCCCGCGTAACCAACCCCCCCGGAAACGAGTACATTCGAGCGTCCGCCCAGCCGCCTGGGCGGCTTCTTTCTGAGCAGGAGGACAAGACCTAGTGGCAAGCAACGGACAGACCAACGGCGCGTCGCGCTACCAGACGGAGAAGGTCAGGGTCGCGATCGTCGGAGTGGGCAACTGCGCGAACTCCTTCGTGCAGGGCGTCGAGTACTACAAGGACGCCGACCGGACCGCCCAGGTCCCCGGGCTGATGCACGTGGACCTCGGCGGGTACCACGTCAGCGACATCGAGTTCTCGGCCGCGTTCGACATCGATGCGGACAAGGTCGGCAAGGACCTCTCGGAAGCGATCTGGTCCGGCCAGAACAACACGATCAAGTTCGCCGACGTGCCGCACCTCGACGTCCCGGTCCACCGCGGGATGACGCATGACGGGCTCGGCAAGTACCTGAAGGAGAAGATCCAGAAGGCGCCTGGCGAGACCGCCGACATCGTCCAGATCCTCAAGGACACGAAGACCGACGTCGTCGTCAGCTACCTGCCGGTCGGCTCGGAGCAGGCGACCAAGTGGTACGTCGAGCAGGTGCTCGAGGCGGGCTGCGGGTTCGTCAACTGCATCCCCGTGTTCATCGCCCGCGAGAAGTATTGGGGCGACCGCTTCCGCAAGGCGGGCCTGCCGATCGTCGGGGACGACATCAAGTCGCAGGTCGGCGCGACGATCGTGCACCGCACCCTTGCCCGCCTGTTCGGCGAGCGCGGAGTGAAGATGATGCGCACGTCGCAGCTGAACGTCGGCGGCAACATGGACTTCTACAACATGCTCGAGCGCGAGCGCCTGGAGTCCAAGAAGATCTCGAAGACCAACGCGGTCACGTCGATCATGGACCACGAGCTGCCCGCGGACGACGTGTACATCGGCCCGTCGGACTACGTGCCGTGGCTGACCGACCGCAAGTGGGCGCACATCCGCGTCGAGGGCCAGTCGTTCGGCGACGTCCCGCTGAACGTGGAGATGAAGCTCGAGGTCTGGGACTCCCCTAACTCGGCCGGCATCGTCACCGACGCCGTGCGCTGTTGCAAGATCGCCCTGAACCACGGCCTCGGCGGCCCGCTCGAGGCGCCGAGCTCGTACCTCATGAAGTCCCCGCCGGTCCAGGTTCCCGACCCGGTCGCGCGCCAGGACACCGAGGACTTCATCGCGCAGTACGGCGGCGCTCCGAAGCTGCCGGGCGGCGCGAAGGTCAAGGTCAAGGAAACGGCGTAGCCTCCGGCGGCGTGACGCCGCCGGAGAGCTTCTCCATCGCCCAGGTCACGCCGTATGCCTGGGAGGAGCACCACGAGGTAAACCGCTTCGTCGAGCGCGTCTCGGACGAGCTGTGCGCGCGCGGCCACCGGGTCGTCGTGGTCGCTCCCTCCGAATCCCGCCAGCTCGTACGCGACTCGCGGGCGCTGATCCGCGGCTGCCGCGAGGACCCGGAGTGCGTGTTCGCAAGCGAGGGGTGCGCGCAGGTGCTCGGCGTCGGCCAGAGCGTCCGCGGCCGACGTGGCGGCGCCGTATCCCTGCCGATCGACGTGTCGCGGACGATCGAGGCGCTCTTCGAGAGCGCGCCGTTCGACTTCGTGCACGTCCACGAGCCGTTCGCTCCCAGCGCGTCCTCCGCCGCGCTACGCCACTCGCGCGCGCTCAACGTGGGGACGTTCCACTCCGCGACGGAGCGCGTCCTCTCGACGCAGGTCGCGCGGAGATTCGTCGAGCTCTTCTTCGGACGCCTCGATGCGCGCACGGCCAGCTTCCGGGCGACGCGCGACCTGGTCTGCCGGCACTTCCCCGGCGACTACGAGGTGATCACGCCGGGGGCCGACCTCGCCGAACGCGCATCGCAGCCCGGCCGGGAGATGGTGGACATCCTCTTCTCGATGGAGGAGGAGCGCGCGGCGCTCCGCACCTTCCTCCGTGCGCTGCGCCGGCTGCCGGCGACCCTCCCCTGGCACGCGACGATCTGGTCGCGGCTGCCGAACGACCTCGGGTCGGTCACGCTGCCGCGCGGCCTGCGCCAGCGCGTCACCCTCGCCGGGCCGGCGGAGGGGTCGGAGGCGCAGCATTTGGCGCGCGCCGACATCGCGGTGGCGAGCTCGGGCGGCGTCGCCCCGGCACCCCAGTACGTGCTGCGCGCGATCGCCGGAGGCGCCGTGCCGGTGGCGGCGCGGCTGCCGGCATATGAGGAGGCGCTCGACGAGGGGGAGCGGGGCCTGCTGTTCGAACCGCGCGATGCGGAGACGCTCGCCGCCCAGCTCCAGCGCCTCGTCGCCGACCCCACGCTGCGCGAGCGCCTCCACGACCGCGGACGGGCGGCACACGCCGAGCTCGAATGGAAGGCCACCGCGGACCGGATCGAGGCCGTCTACCGACGCGTGGCCGCGCGTCGGCACGACCCCGACGGCGCGCCCGCGGTGCGGAAACGGCTCGCGACACGCGAGCACATCCACGTGGACCTCCACATGCACACGGACCACTCGCACGACTGCGCCACCCCGGTCGACGTGCTGCTGGAATCGGCGAAGGCGGCCGGCCTCGGGGCGATCGCTGTCACCGACCACAACGAGATCTCCGGTGCGCTCGCGGCGGCCGAGCGCGCGAACGGGATCAAGGTGATCGTCGCCGAGGAGGTGAAGACCGCCGACCAGGGCGAGGTGATCGGGCTCTTCATCAAGGAGAAGATCGAGCGCGGCATGTCACTCGCCGACACGATCGCCGAGATCCGCCGTCAGGGGGGGCTGGTCTACGTGCCCCATCCCTTTGACCGTATGCACTCCGTGCCGGACTACGAGCACATGCTTGACATCGTCGAGGACATAGACGCGATCGAGGTCTTCAACCCGCGCGTCGCGATCTCGTCCTTCAACGAGGAGGCCGCCCGGTTCGCCGCCAAGTACCGGATCGTTGCGGGCGCGGGCTCCGACAGCCACGTGGCGCAGGGGCTTGGCTCGGTGAAGATCAGGATGCGCGACTTCGACGGGCCCGAGGAGTTCCTCGAGTCGCTGCGCGAGGCGGACATCATCCGGCGCAAGCAGAGCCTGCTCTACGTCCAGGCGCTCAAGTTCATCCAGACGAAGGGGCCGAAGGGCCGTCGCCGCGGCAAGTAGCGGTGCACGGAAAAGGAGCCGACCCCGGCCGGGCGAAATCCGCAGAGGCGGTGCCGGCGACAGACGACGAGATCCGAGAGAAGTACCTCGAGCGCGCGATCCGCGAGCTCAACCAGTTGACGCGCGATATCCAGGAGTGCGACCTGTGCCCGCGCGGGAACCTCATGCCCGTCCTCGGCTCGGGCCATCCGCAGGCGGACATCCTCCTGCTGAAGCATGCGCCACGCCCGGCGGAGATCGAGGAGGGCGTCGCGTTCTACGGCCGCGCCGGCGGGGCGCTGATGAAGAGCTTCAAGCGGCTGGGTATCGACCCGCTGACGGTCTACGGCACGGTCTTCGTGAAGTGCCCGGTCGCCGACACCGACCTCGCCGCGCCCGAGTGCAAGGCACGCGTCCTCGAGGAGATCGCGGTCGTGCAGCCGCGGATTGTCGTGGTGATGGGCGAGGACGCCCGCGTCGAGCTGAACGAGCTCGGCGTGCCGCTCGGCCGCCCCGTCGAGGGAACGCCGGGCGAGATCCAGCGCCTGACGCCGATGTGCGACGCCCTCTTCGTGCCGGACATCGACGCGTCGCTCGACGACGAGGGCGCGAAGCGGTCCTTCTGGCGCGCATTCCGGTCGCTCGGGGACTGGTACGCGGACCTGCCGCCCTACTAGGCGGCGCGGTAGGCTCGCGGCCATGGCGAAAGTCTTGGTGGTCGCAAACCGCACGGCTGAGTGCGAGGAGCTTCAGCAGGCGCTCACGGAACGGGCTGCCAAGGGGGACGACGTGACGTTCACGCTGGTCGTTCCTTCCGCCCACGGGTTCGCGAAGGCTGCGGGCTCCGACGACGCAGGAGCGACGGAGCAGCGTCACGTCGACAACGCGGTCGCGAAGCTGCGCGACGCCGGGCTCCAGGTGGAGGGACGGCTGGGCGACCCCGATCCGGTGGCGGCGGTGCAGGACGCCGCGAACGCGGGGAGCTATGACGAGCTGGTGGTATCCACGCTTCCGACCCACCTGTCGAAGTGGCTCCACATCGACCTGCCGCGCAAGGCCGCGCACGCGACGGGCCTTCCGGTGACACACGTCGTAGCTTCCTCGGCAGACTAGAAATGGACCTCGAAGAGAAAAGCCTCGACCCCGTCATCGAGCGCGAGTGCGCGGAGTGCGGCGCGAAGCTCACGGACGAGGAGATCAAGGCGTCGCTCGAGTCGGGCGGCCGATACCTGTGCTCCGTCCACGCTGCGGAGCAGGTCCCGATCGAGGACGAGGGCGACCTACCGGAGGAGTGATGCCACGCACTCGATGTGCGGCGTCTGCGGGAACATGTCCACCGGCTGGACGCGCTCGAGCGACCAGCCGGCGTCCACGAGCTGACGGGCGTTCGGCGCGAGCGTGGTCGGGTTGCACGAGACGTAGACGATCCGGCGCGGTTCCATCTCGGCGATCCGCCGGACGATCTTCTGCGAGAGGCCCGCGCGGGGGGGATCCACGACGACGACGTCGGGCTGCCCCGCCTGCTCGACCAGCGGCCGCGCGGCGGTCCTGATGTCGCCCGCGAAGAAGCGCGCGTTCTCGATCCCGTTCAGTTGCGCGTTCGAGATCGCGTCGGCCACGGCGTCCTCGACGATCTCGACCCCCCAGACCTCACCCGCTCGCGCGGCGAGCGACAGCCCGATCGTCCCGATCCCGCAGAAGAGGTCGAACACGCGCTCGGACCCGGTCAGGCCCGCGAGCTCCGCCACGACCGCGTAGAGCCGCTCGGCCATCTCCGTGTTCGTCTGGAAGAACGCCTCGGGCGAGATCCGGAAGCGGAGCGCGCCGATCCGCTCCTCGATCCCCCCGTCGCCCGCGAGCAGCTTGGACTCGCCGTCGCGCGTGACCTCGGCGAGGCCGTCCGTCCGCGTCCAGATCGCACTGTGCGCGTCGGCCGCCTCCGCGAAGTGCGATGCGCGGAAGTCGCCGGGGCTCGTGACCAGGCGGACCTGGAGCTGCCCGGTCCGGCGCGCCTCGCGCACGACGAGGTTGCGCAGGAAGCCGGAGTGGGTCTCACGGTCGTGGGCGCCCAGGCCCTCCGCGGCGCACCAGTCGCGCACGCGGCGGCGCAGGGCGTCGATCTCGGCCGACGCGAGGATGTCCTCCTCCACGTCGACGACCTCGCGCCAGTTGCCGGGCGGGTGGAACCCGAGCACGAGCGCGCCATCCGGGCCGGTCCCGAACGAGTACTCGAGCTTGTTGCGGTAGTGCCACTGCTCAGCCGCCGGGATGATCGGCTCGACCGGGGCGGACTCGAAGCCGCCCATGCGCTCGAACGCCTCGGCGACCTGGCGCTGCTTCTCCTCGAGCTGACGCTCGTACGGCAGGACCTGCCAGGGGGCGCCCGGGTGCGCGCCCCGCGGCTCGATGCGGTCGGGCGCCGGCTCGAGCAGCGCGGCCACGCGCGCCTCGCCGTAGCTGCGCTTGCGCTTGACGACGCGCACACGGACGCGGTCGCCCGGGATCGCGCCGTGCACGAACAGGACGTATCCGCCCGCACGCGCGACTCCGCGGCCGCCGTGCGCGAGCGACTCGATTCGCACGTCGAGCTCCTCGCCGACGGAGGGTCGGGTGGGTGTCGGGGCGTGTGCCACGCGACCTATGCTGGCAACCCGTGACCGTGGAGGACTACCGCGCTGAGGCCGAGGCGTTCCTGAGCGCTCTCGATCGCGAGTACTACGGGCACTTCTCGGGGCTCAAGGAGGAGTTCGAGATCGAGCCGATCTACGCGCGCCACGCCGCGCTGTTCACGCGCGAGGCGGTCGAGCGTCTGCGCGCCGAAGCGCCGCGCGAGCTCGTCAAGTTCGCCGCGGAGGGCTACATCGAGCAGGCGGTGAAGGAGCTGTCGGCCGAGCTCGCGCGGCTGGAGGCGGCGCTCGAGGTCGAGGTCGACGGCGAGACCTATCCGTTCCGTCAGGCGGCCGTGGTCCAGGCGAACGAGCTCGAGCCGGCTCGCCGCCGAGCGATCGAGGCCGCCCGCGACGAGCTCGTCGCGACGCGGCTGAACCCGCTCCTGCGCGAGGTCCACGACCGCTCGCGGGAGCTCGTCCGGGAGCTCGGATGGCCGAGCGTGCGCGCCATGACGGAGGAGCTGTCCGGGATCGACCTCGGCGCGCTGGCGGAGCAGACCGAGTCGTTCCTGGCCGCAACGGAGCCGCGCTACCGGGACATCGTCGAGCCGGCGCTGGGCGCCCAGATCGGGCTCGGCTTCGACGAGCTGGCGCGCGCGGACCTGCCCGCCTTCTTCCGCGGTCCGTCGCTAGACGAGATGTTCCCCGCCGAGCGGTTGCTCCCCATCTACGAGGAGACCGTCACCGGCCTGGGCCTGCGCGACGGGACCGCACCCGGGAACGTGATCGTGGACGCCGAGCCGCGGCCGAACAAGACGCCGCGGGCGTTCTGCGCGCCGGTGCAGGTCCCCGCCGAGGTGTACCTGGTGATCACGCGCATGGGCGGGCGCGAGGACTACGAGACCCTCCTTCACGAGGCGGGGCACGCCGAGCACTACTCGCACGTGGACCCGGGGCTGCCGTTCGAGCACCGCTACCTCGGCGACAACTCGGTCACGGAGGGGTTCGCGTTCCTGTTCATGCACCTGAGCGCAAACGCAGCCTGGCTCGAGCGCCGGTTGGGGATCGACGACCCCGGCCCGATCGTCGAGCACGGCCGGGCGTCGAAGCTCGTCTTCCTCCGCCGATACTGCGCGAAGCTGTCCTACGAGCTCGAGCTCCAGGGCGACGGGGAGCCGGACGGGCTCGGCCAGGTCTACGCGCGTCGCCTCTCGGACGCCGTCGGTGTGGACTGGCCCGCCGCGCCGTGGCTGAACGACGTGGACCCGTTCTTCTACGTGGCGGCGTACCTGCGCGCCTGGGCGCTCGAGACCCACCTCAGCCGCGAGCTACGCGAGCGGTTCGGCGAGCTCTGGTTCGAGGAGCCGCGCGCCGGGGCGTGGCTGCGCGACCTTTGGCGCACCGGCCAACGGGAGAACGCCGACGAGCTGCTGCGACGCCTGACCGGCGCCGAGCTCGACTTCTCCGCGCTCCTCGACTAGGCCAGCTTCGCGTCGACCGCGTCGAGCACCGACTTGCGGTTCACGTTGCGGCGCTCGTAGTCACGAACCTTCCGGAGCTCGGCCGGTGTCAGCGTGTCGAGCCGCTTCTGGATCTGGGCGGCGGTCAGGTCGTCGTAGCCGATGACCGGGAATGTCGGCCCGACGCCCGCGGCACGGCGTGCGCGGTCGGCCTGGACCAGCACCGTGTCGCCGGCGTCACGCGCCCGCGCGGTCGCATCACCCACCTGCCTGCGCGCCCGCGCGGCGACGTCCGCGCGGCGGCTGGGCCGGCCACGGCCGAGCAGCTGCTCGAGGTCGCTGAGGACGTCCGACGTCTGGCGGCGGCCCCGCTCGACCAGGCCGCTGACCAGATCCTGGGCGGCGTCGCGCGTCATCGATCCGCGCGCAACGGCCTCCTCGACCGTCTCCTCGATCCGGTCGCGCGAGAGCATCACGAGGTTGAGCGGCTCGACGAGCCGCTCGGTGAGGGCCTTGCGCAGCTCGGCGACGGACTTGCCCGAGAAGTCCTGCTGGGATTTCGCGGCGGTCTTCTTCTTCGCCGGCGTCTTCTTCGCGCTCGACTTCTTCTTCGCGGTCGACGTACGCGCCGACGACTTCTTCTTCGTGGCCGTCTTCTTCGCGCTCGACTTCCGTGCGGACGACTTCTTCGCCTGCGCCATCACTCTCCTCGTCGGCTCGTGGTCGCGGCGGATCCTAGGGCGTACGCCGCGACGACGGCCGCGTGATCGGAGAGGCGCACCTGGCCCTCCGTGACGCTCACTTCGCGCCGGTCGGGTGTGAGCGCGCGCGGAGCCTCGAGGACCTGCAGCCGACGGGCGAGCAGATGGTCGATCGCGCGGCCGGGCAGGGCCCCCGTCAGGCCGAGGTCGCGCTCGAGCAGCGCGAACGCACCGGGCGATTCCGTCATTCGCATGTTCAGGTCGCCGCCGAATACGAGCGGTGTCGCCGCCGACCACGCACACGCCGCGCGGGCGGCCTTCAGGACGTCACGCTCGGCACCCGGCCGGTCACCGGCCGTCGCGTGGAGGTTCGCAGCGGTCACCTCGCCGTGGTCGGGATGCGCGAGCCGGACCCACAGGAGCCGCCGCCGCTCGGGGAGCAGCGTAAGGGTGAGCCGGCGGGTCTCCGCGATGCCCCAGCCGCCGCGCACGAGCACCTGGTTGGAGCCGCCCTCGTTCGACGCGATCAGGTCGGGGTTCAACTCGGCCAGGCGCCGGCGCGCGAACGCGCCGAGGTTCCGCGACGTGAGCGCCGACGCGCCGTGAGCGCCGGCGCGCCGGGCGATCGGGCGCAGCCAGTGCGGCGGCGCCTCCTGCAGGAAGGCGACGTCCCACGGCTCGCGCGCGAGCAGGTCGGCGAACCCGTCGCGAAGCACGCGATTGACCTCGGCGTGCGTGGGCGAGTCCGCCGGCGGATGGTCGCGGCCGTGGAAGAGGTTCCACGTGAGGACGGTGAGCGCGGCCATCTACGATGCCCAGGTGACGCGCCACTTCCTCACCGGCGAGGAGCTTACGGGCGACGAGCTCACGGCCCTGCTCGACCGCGCGGCGGAGCTGAAGGCCGACCGCTCGGTGTCACGCGCGCTGGCAGGACGCAGCGTCGCGCTGATCTTCGAGAAGCCCTCCACGCGCACACGGATCTCGTTCGAGGTCGGCGTCCACGAGCTGGGCGGCCACGCCGTGGTGCTGCGCGAGGGGGAGATGCAGCTCAGTCGCGGCGAGTCGGTGCGCGACACCGCGCTCGTCCTCTCGCGCTACGTCGCCGCGATCGGCGTGCGCACCGGTGCCCACAGCCCCGTGGCAGAGCTCGCCGAGCACGCGAGCGTCCCGGTCGTGAACATGCTTACGGCGGACCACCATCCCTGCCAGGCGCTCGCCGACCTGCTCACGCTCAAGGAGCGCTTCGGGCGCCTCGCCGGGCTCAAGCTGGCCTACGTGGGCGACGGGAACAACGTGGCCCACTCGCTGATGATCCTGGCGCCCAAGGTCGGCCTCGAGGTGGCGGTAGCGACGCCCGCACAGCTCGCGCCGCAGCCGGTCGGGGCCGCCACGGTGACGACCGACCCGGCCGAGGCCGTCGAGGCCGCGCATGCGGTCTACACCGACGTCTGGTTCAGCATGGGCGACACCGACGGGCAGTCGAAGCGAGAGCTGCTCGAGCCGTACCGCTTGGACGAGACACTCCTTGCGCGCGCGGCCGACGACGCCATCGCGCTGCACTGCCTGCCCGCGCACGTGGACGAGGAGATCACCGCCGGCGTGCTCTACGGACGCCAGTCGGCGGTCTGGGACCAGGCGGAGAACCGCCTGCACGCGCAGAAGGCCCTGCTCGAGCTGCTCGTCGCGCGCTAGTCTGCGCGCCATGAAGAAGCTTCTCGTTCTCCTCATCGCCTGTCTCGCATTGACCCTTGCCGCCTGCGGCGGTGACGATGACGACGACGGGGGTGATAGCGGGAACGGCGGTGCCGACGTGACCACGCAGGCGCCCGCCGATGACGACGAGGGCGGTGGCGCCCCGGCCGGCGGGGAGACCGTCGACGTGGACATCCCCTCGATCTCCTTCGAGCCTGCCGAGGTCACGGTGCCGGCCGGCTCGACGATCGTCTGGACGAACTCGGACGACCTTCCGCACACGGTCACGAAGGACGGTGGGCCGGGCGGGGACTTCGACTCCGGCAACATCGAGCCGGGCGGGACGTTCGAGCTGACGGCCGACGTGGCCGGGACGGTCGACTACGTCTGCACGATCCACCCCGGTCAGGCCGGCAGCTTCACAGTTGAGTAGCTCCGCGGGGCATCCGGCCCCGCGTTCTGATGTTCATGCTCGCATCCGGCTCGCGTGACCGCGCGGCTTCGCCGCGCTCCTAGCGCCGTAGCCCGAAGCCGCGCAGCAGGAGCAGCGCGGTCTCGCCGAGGCTGCCGCGGCCCGGTATGAGGCCCAGCTGGATGGCGACGTCGTAGAGGTCGAAGAACCCGCGCGCGCGGCGCACGCGCCCGTCCGTCAGCTCCACGAAGTGGACCCCGTGCAGGGTCACGAAGCGGTTGCTTCCGGGCAGCGCCGCGAGCTGGCCGCGGTGCGTGCCCGCGGCGCGCCAGGGCACGCACGCGTAGTGCTCGTCGCCCACGCGCGGGCCGGTGCGCTCGAGGCGCAGGTCGGGGAACGCCGCGCGAAGCTCGCGCGAGTGAGCCTCGAGCGACCCGAGTCCCGCGAGCGGCTCGCGCGTCGTCGGGTCCTCGTAATGGACGTCCACGGTGCACACGGGCCCGAAGCGGCCCGTCGCCCACGCCTCCAGCCAGCGGTCGGCCAGAGCGTCCGGCGAGATGGGCTCGAGCTGGCCGTGGGTCACGTCAGCTCCGGCACGCCCTCCACCGGGCTCGAGGCCTCTGCGTAGAGGCGGCGCGGGATCCGGCCCGCGCCGCGCGCGAGCCTGCCCGACTCGATCGCCAGGCGCATCGCGCGCGCCATCGCGACCGGGTCCTCCGCGCGCGAGATCGCGCTTGCGAGCAGCACCGCGTCGCATCCCAGCTCCATTGCCATCGCCGCGTCGGACGCGGTGCCCACGCCAGCGTCCAGGATGACCGGGACCGCCGCGCTCTCCACGATCAGGCGCAGGTTGTACGGGTTGCGGATGCCCATCCCGCTGCCGATGGGCGAGCCGAGCGGCATCACGGCCGCGCAGCCGGCCGCCTCGAGGCGCTGCGCCAGCACGGGATCGTCGCTCGTGTACGGCAGCACCGTGAAGCCCTCGGCCACGAGCACCTCGGCGGCGTCCAGGAGCTCCACCGGGTCCGGCAGCAGGGTGCGGTCGTCGCCGATCACCTCGAGCTTGACCCAGTCGGTCCCGAGCGCCTCGCGTGCGAGCCGCGCCGTGGTGACGGCATCGCGCGCGGTGAAGCACCCGGCCGTGTTGGGCAGCACGAAGAGGCCCTGGTCCTGGAGCACGTCGAGCACCGACCCCTCGGCGCCCGGGTCGATCCTGCGCATTGCGACCGTCGCCATCTCGGCGCCGGACTCGGCGACCGCCCGCCCCATCACGTCCAGGCTGCGGAACCCACCGGTGCCGATGATGAGCCGCGACTCGAAGGCGCGGCCGGCGATCGTCAGCTGGTCAGCCACCCTGCACCGCCTGCAGCACCTCGACGCGCTGGCCCTCGCTCAGCCGCTCCTCGGACCAGCGACCGCGCGGCACGACCTCGCCCTCCACGGCCACGGCGATGCCCCCGCGCGTCGCCGGCGCGCCTGTCGCCTGGACGGCGTCCGAGACGGTGGCGCCGTGGTCGAGCTCGCGTGGCTCGCCGTTCAGGAGCACCCTCATCGCGTCGCTCCCGCCGCCGCGAACCGGTCCGGGGCGAGCGACTCGGGCGGGGCGGCGCCGGTCTCGAGCAGGTCGGCCACCAGCGCGCCGGTGAGCGGGGCCAGCAGCACGCCGTTGCGGAAATGGCCGGTCGCCCATACGAGGCCGTCGCGACGATCCGCGCCCACGACGGGCAGGTTGTCGGGCGTCCCGGGGCGGAGGCCGGCGCGGACGCTGGCCCACTCGAGCTCGCCGACGTCCGGCAGGATTTCCCGCGCGGCCTCGAGCAGGCGGAAGACACCATCGGCCGTAGTCGTCAGGTCGAAGCCGCGCTCCTCGACGGTCGCGCCGAGCACGATGCGGCCATCCGCGCGCGCCAGCAGGTAGCAGCGCGGCGTGCGGACCACGTGGGTGAGCGCGAGCGCCGGGTCGGCGGCACGCAGCGCGGCGATCTGCCCCTTCACCGGCCGCACCGGCGGCGCGTCCGGCGCTAGCGAGGCGGTCCAGGCGCCGGCCGCCACGACCACGGCCCCCGCCTCCACCGTGCCCGTCGCCGTCGCCACTCCCGTGACGCGCCCGCCGCTCTCGACGAGCTCGGCCACCTCGACGTTCTCGCACAGCTCGACGCCGGCGGCGCGGCACGCGGACGCCAGGGCGCGCACCGTCGCCGCGGGATCCGCCTGGTGGTCGCTCGGCGCGTGGATCGCGCCCCGCACCCGCGGGGACAGCCCCGGTTCGAGCGCACGGCACTCGCGCGGGGAGAGCCACCGCGACGGCAGCCCGAGCGACGCGTGCAGGTCGGCGAGCCGGCGGAGCTCCTCCGCGTCGTCACCGTCCGTCGCCACCACCAGCGCGCCGGTCTCGCGGAAGCCGGTGCCGATTCCCGCCGCCGCCTCGAGCTCGGCGGCGAACGCCGGCCAGCGCGCTGCGGCGGCCACGTTCAGCTGGAGCAACTCGTCCTCGCCGAAGTCGGCCTCGGTGACGGGCGCAAGCATGCCCGCGGCCACGCCTGACGCACCGTGGCCGAGGCGGTCGCGCTCGAGCACCACGACGGACTGGCCGCGCCGGGCCGCGTACCACGCGCATGCAAGGCCGACGATCCCGCCACCTACGACGGCGACGTCATGGCGTTTGGTTGGGAGCGGTGCTCTCATCCTTCCTCTGCGCCGGCATTACCCGGATCAGGTTCAACGGTCGGCGGCGACCTAGCCGCCCTCTCAGCCCGGTTCACCCGAGCTCCCGTAGCTCGGTCAATCGTAGCGCGAGGTTTTTCGCCGACCGCAACCGGGGAGGGTGTCGATGGTTTCTTGGGGCTCGCACCCTCCTGGATGGCCAGACACCTCCTGACATTCGTCCTCGCGGGCGTGGCGCTCGCCGCGATCTGCGCCCCTGCGTCGGCGAACCGGGGACAGCTCTCGATCTTCCAGGACGACCGGGTGACCCGCCAGTCGGGCGACGAGGCGCGCACGAAGGCGCTCAACGAGATGGACAGGCTCGGGGCCGACGTCGTCAAGGTGATCGTGAACTGGCGGACGGTCGCACCGGCGGGCAAGTCGAAGCCCAGCGGCTTCGACGGCGCCAACCCGGCCGACTACCCGGCCGCCGCGTGGGCGCCGTACGACGCGATCGTCCGCGGGGCGAACGCGCGCAACATGGGCGTGCTGTTCGCGCTGGGCGGGTGGGCGCCTGACTGGGCGTCGGCCGGCACCCCGTCCAACCCCGGGTCGTGGAAGCCGAACGTCAAGGAGTACGGGAAGTTCGCGCAGGCCATCGGCCGCCGCTACTCGGGCAACTACGCGGTCACGAGCAGCGATGAGATGTCTGTGCCCCTGCCGCTGCCGCTTCAGGCAACGCCGTCCCAGGCCGGCGCGCGGCTTCCGCGCGTGCGCCTCTGGTCGGCGTGGAACGAGCCCAACATCGCCGCATGGCTGGCGCCGCAGCATAAGAAGGGCCGCCCGGTGGCGCCGCACCACTACCGCAAGATGGTCCGCGCCGCCAACGCCGGGCTGAACAGGAGCGGCCACAGGAGGAGCACCTTTCTGATCGGCGAACTGGCCCCCTACGGCGCGAGCGAGCACCGCATGCGCCCGCTCGAGTTCCTGCGCGAGATGGCGTGCGTGGACAAGCGCTTCAAGGCGTTTCGCGGCAAGGCGGCGCGAAAGCGCGGCTGCCGCAACTTCCGCGCCCTTCCGGGCGACGGCTTCGCCTTCCACCCGTACACGCTCGCGGGCGGCCCGAACGTGGCGATGAGCCACCCCGACGAGGTGACGATCGGGTACCTGCCGCGCCTCGTGAAGACGCTCAACCGGCTCGGGCGGAAGAACCGCCTCCAGCGGCGGAGGATGGACGTGTGGGTCACGGAGTTCGGGTTCCAGACCGCACCGCCCGACACCTTCCAGACGCCGATCGGGAAGGTCCCGGGCTTCATGGGTCAGAGCGAGTGGCTCTCCTGGAAGAACGGCCGCGTCGCCTCGCACGCTCAGTACCTGCTCTACGACGCCGAGGACAACGCCAGCTTCCAGACGGGGATCCGGTTCGCGGGCGGGAAGGCCAAGCCCGGCGTCTACAACGCCTACCGGCTCCCGTTCTACGTGCGGAAGAAGGGCAAGCGGCGCGTCCAGGCCTGGGGCGGCATCCGCGCGGCCGGGAAGGGCCGGCGCGTGACCGTCCAGTCCCGGCGAAAGGGCAAGTGGAAGAAGGTCGGCACGGCGCGCACGACGCGGCGCGGCTACTTCCGCAAGACGTTCCGGGTGGCCGCCGCCGGCAAGCGCACCTACCGGTTCAAGGCCGGCGGACGCACCAGCGTCAAGCTGCGCGCCCGCGGCTAGATTCCGCCGCATGGCGGCCCACCGGGCGCGACTCGAACGAGCGCGCCTCTACCTCGTCACCGACGAGCACACCGACGACGAGACCCTGAGCGAGGCGCTCGCGGGCGGCGTGGACGTCCTCCAGCTGCGCGCCAAGGACGCCCCGGACGACGCGGTCATGGCCGCCGCCGAGCGCTTTCGCCTGTTCTGCGCCGAGCACGGTGCGCTGTTCGTGGTGAACGACCGGCCCGACCTGGCCGTAGCCGCACGCGCCGACGGCGTGCATGTGGGCCAGGACGACGCGTCGGTCGCCGACGCCCGCGCCGCGGTCGGCTCGGAGCTCGCGATCGGCGTCTCCACCCACTCCCGCGAGCAGCTTGCGGCGGCGCGCACGACGGACGCCGACTACGTGTGCGTCGGCCCCGTCTATGCGACGCCGACGAAGCCGGACTACCCGGCCGTCGGCCTCGACCTCGTTCGCCACGCGGCCGTCACGGCCGACCGCCCGTGGTTCGCCATCGGCGGGATCGACGGGACGAACGTGCGCGAGGTGGCGGCCGCGGGGGCGCCCCGGGTGGCGGTGGTGCGCGCGATCCGCGACGCGCCCGACGCCAGGGCGGCGGCCGCCGGCCTCCGCGCCGAGCTCGAGGAGGCTCCCGCGCGTGTCGAGTGACAGGCAGCGGCGCAAGCAGCGAAAGCGCCAGGCCGCGGTCACTCCGCCGGCGCCGTCGCGGTCCGAGCAGAAGAACGCGGCGGTGCGGGCGGAACTCGAACCGCTCGAGCCGGGAGAGCGGCCGACCGCGGTGACGGTGGGCGCGATCGTGGCGGCTGCGCTCGGACTCGTGAACATCGGCCTTTTCATCGCGGGCTTCGAGATTGATGGAGAACGGCCGCAGATTGTTGGCGTACTGTCGTTCAGCGCGCTGATGCTCGCCGCGGCGTGGGGCATGTGGAAGGCGCGCTACTGGGCGGTGCTCGGGATGCAGGCGCTGCTCGGCCTGCTGATCGTGATCCTCTCGATCGTGCTGATCACGGCGCAAGATGTCTGGGGGGTCTTGCTCCTGCTTGGGATCATCGTCCCGGCAGGCACGCTCTTCTGGTTCATGGTGAAGGCGATGGCTCGGATCCAGATGCCCAGCCGGGATCAGTAGGCTGCCTCGCCGCATGGCCGAGTACGACTGCGTCGTCATCGGATCCGGGCCCGGGGGCTACGTCGCGGCGATCCGCGCCGCGCAGCTCGGCATGAAGACCGCCGTCGTCGAGAAGGACAAGGTCGGTGGCCGCTGCCTGAACTACGCGTGCATCCCGGCGAAGGCGATGCTGCGCGTGGCCGAGGTGTACTCGGAGGTCAGCCACGGCGCGCAGTTCGGGGTGAAGGCTAAGGACGTCTCGCTCGACTTCAAGGGCGCGACCGCGCACCGCGACAAGGTCATCGAGACGCTCACCGGCGGCGTCGCCGGCCTGTTCAAGAAGAACAAGATCGACCTGATCGAGGGCCACGGTTCGCTCAACTCCGACGCGAATGTCGTGGTCGGCGGAAGCTTTGACGGGCGCGAGATCGAGGCCGACAAGGTGATCCTCGCGACCGGCTCCGTGGCTAAGCCGCTGCTCGGGCTCGAGTTCGGCGACCGCGTGCTCGACACGGCCGCGTGCTGGCACCTGGCCGAGCAGCCCAAGCGGCTGGCGGTCATCGGGGCGGGCGCCTCCGGCTGCGAGATCGCGAGCGCCTTCGGGCGGATGGGAACCGAGGTCGTGCTGCTCGAAGCGCTGCCGCAAATCCTGCCGCTCGAGGACGAGGAGGTCACTCGCCACGCCGCGCGTGAGCTCAAGAAGCAGAACATCGAGATCGTCACGGAGGCGAACGTCGAGGGCGCGGAGGCGGGGAAGAAGTCCGTCAAGCTCACCTTCGGCGGCGGCGATCACGAGTTCGACTACCTGTGCATCGCCGCCGGTCGCGGGCCCGACGTGGAGGCGCTCGGGCTGGACGAGGCGAGCGTCAAGACCGACGATCGCGGCCTCGTCCAGGTGGACGAGCGGCTGCGCACCTCGGTGGACGGCGTCTACGGGATCGGGGATCTCGTGCCCGGGCCCGCGCTCGCGCACAAGGCGTCGGACGAAGGCGTGATCGCGGTCGAGGACGCCGCCGGGAAGGAGACGCATCCGCTCGCCTATGACTTCATCCCGGCGGTGACGTTCTGCCATCCCCAGGTCGCGAGCTTCGGGCTGACCGAGGCGCAGGCGAAGGAAGCCGGCCACGACGTGGTCGTGGGCAAGGTGCCGCTCGGCGCCGTCGGCGCGCCGATCGTCTACGGCGACCGCACGGGCATCATCAAGATCGTCGGCGATAAGAAGTACGGCGAGCTGCTCGGCGGGCACATCGTGAGCGCCAAGGCCGCCGACCTGATCCAGGAGCTGGTGAACGCGCGCGACCTCGAGGGCGGATTCCCCGAGGTCGCCCGGACCGTGCACGGCCATCCGACGTTCTCCGAGGCGGTCATGGAGGCCGCCCGGGCCGCGGACGGCTGGCTGATCCACGGCTAGGCGCTTGAGCCAGGCCGTCTTCTTCTACGACTTCTACTCGCCGTATTCGTACCTGGCCGCCGAACGGGTCAATTCACTGTTCCCGGTGCCGCCGGAGTGGCGGCCGATCTCCTTCGGCCACATCCTCAAGCTGAGCGAACGGACGCCCTGGTCGTTCGAGCGCGACGACGACTGGCACGCCCGCTGGGACGACATCAGGGCGCGCGCCGCCGACCGCGAGCTCCCGGAGCCCCGAGTCCCCGATGGATGGCCGACCGAGACCTACACGCTGCTCGGCGCCCGCGCCGCCACGTTCGCCAAGCAGTCGGGCCGCGCGGTCGCCTACTCGCTCGCCCTCTTCCGCCAGGTCTTCGCCGCCGGTCGCACGCTCGACGAGGACACCGTGCTGATCGCGGGAGCCGCGTGCGAGCTGCACCCGAACGCACTGAAGAAGGGGCTCGAATCACGCACGGTGAAGGCCGCACTCGCGCAGGCCACGCAGGAAGCGTTCGAGCTCGGTGTGCGCGGCATCCCGACGGTCGCCGTCGGCAGCGAGCTCTTCTGGGGGGACGACCGCCTCGACGAGGCGGCGGCAGCCGCTGCCGGCTAGGGGATCAGAATCGAGAAGGCGACCGTGTTCGATAGCGCGTCGGCCGTGCGCTTCGTGACCACGAGGAACTCGCCCTCGTTGCAGCCGGTGGCCTGGTCCGACGCGAACGCGAACGCCGCGGTCGGCGACGGGGTCAGCGAGTGCTCGACCGAGACGACGGCGGGCAGGAACTCGCTGCTCATCCCGAACGCCCAGATGCAGTACTTGCCCGTTGAGATGCGCGTGACGCTGATGTCCTTCGACTTCGTCGGGATGCACGCGCTGCCCGTGCAGTCCGCGGGATCGACGGTTGCGTAGGCGCGGGCCGTGCCCTGGGGCCCGGGGGGGCCCTCCGGCCCCAGGAGCCCCTGCTTGCCCTGCGGCCCCGTGGTGCCGCGCGGACCCGTCAGACCGGGTGCGCCCATCGCACCGCGCGGGCCGGTGGCGCCGCGCGGGCCGGTCGGGCCCTCCGGACCGGTCGGTCCCTGCGCGCCGTCCTTCCCGTCGCTTCCGTTCGCGCCGCTCAGTGAGCTCGGGATGACGCCGTCCTTGAAGTCGTCGCGGGCCAGCGCCCCGTCCTTCACGTCCGCGCTCTTCACGGCACCCGCCTTGATCTGCTTGCTGCCCACGCTGTTCGCGGGCAGCTTGATCGCGGCGTAGCCGACCCCGCCAAGGGCGAGGAAGAGAGCGATCGTCGAGATGACGTCGGCGTAGCGGATGCGACGGTGTGCGGGCATGGGGATCCACAGATTCGATCGGCCGCGGTCGCCGAAACCCTTAGAAACTGTCGCTAGGGCTCGAACACGACGCGGACGCCGTCCGGCGTCTTCACCTCGCGCTCCGGCGCTCCGGCGATCACGATGTGATCGATGCCCGGGCCGTCCTGGGGCTCGAGATCGGCGTCGCGCGAGTACCACCGGTTGGCGCCCACGTGGTGGTGGTAGCCCTCGTCCGCGATGAAGGCGGCATCCGTCCCGTAGCGCGCCATCAGCTCCATCTCGACGTCCCCCGTCCAGAAGGCGACCGCCTGCTCGACGTCGGCGACCTTCAGGTGAACGTGGCCGATGTCCACCCCGTGGGCGGCCTCCGGCAGGTCGCTCTCGGCCGAGTCGAGCACACCGTCCGCGTCGAGCGGCTCGGACACCATGAACACCTTGGCGCCCTCGCGCGGCGGCGGCCACTCGTCGCGCGGCCGGTCGCGGTAGAGCTCGACGCCGATGGCGTCCGGATCGTCCAGGTAGAGCGCCTCGGAGACCGCGTGGTCGGAAGCGCCCGTGAACGACTCGCGGCCGGTGACGATACGGCGCAGCGCCGACCCCAGCGCGGCGCGCGTCGGGTAGCGAAAGGCGGTGTGGAACAGCCCGGCCGCGTTCCGCGGAGCGACGCCCGCCCGCTCGGCCCGGCGAAGCTCGAGCAGGACCGGGCCGCCGTCGGGCGCGCCGAGCGCGGCCGTGCCGTCCTCACGCTCGCGCAGCGCGAGGCCCACGACGCGCCCGTACCAGTCGATGCTGCGATCCAGATCGGAGACCCTGAGCGCCACCCGCGCGATGTGCATGGACGCAAGTTAAACGGCTAACGTCAAGATCCATGGCGGGCCGCGCCTCCACGACCAAGGGCAAAGCCGGCTCGAACGGCGCCGGCGACGCCGAGGCACACGCCCTGCCCTCGAAGCAGCGCAGCCGCGAGATCCTCGCGAAGATGACGCTCATCCGCCGCTTCGAAGAGCGCGCCGGCGAGATGTACGCGAAGGCGAAGATCGGCGGCTTCCTGCACCTGTGCATCGGCGAGGAGGCCGCGATCGTCGGCGCCACGAACGCGCTCGAGGACACGGACTACCTGATGTCCACCTACCGCGAGCACGGCCAGGCGATCGCGCGCGGCACGCCCCCCGAGACGGTCATGGCGGAGCTCTTCGGCAAGAAGGACGGCTGCTCGGGCGGGCGCGGGGGCTCGATGCACCTGTTCGACTACGAACGGCGCTTCCTCGGCGGTTACGGGATCGTCGGCGGCAACCTGCCGCTGGCGGCCGGCGTGGCGCTGGCGGCCGACTACCGCGGCGAGAAGGACGTGATGCTCTGCATGTTCGGCGACGGCGCCACCAACCAGGGCACCTTCGGCGAGACGATGAACCTCGCGGCGTTGTGGAAACTGCCGGTGGTGTTCATGGTGATCAACAACCAGTTCGGCATGGGCACCGCGCTCGAGCGCCACTCCGCGGTGACCGACCTGTCGAAGAAGGCCGAGGGCTTCGGCGTGCCCGGCAGCCGCTGCGACGGCATGGACGTGCTGGACACGGAGGCCGTCATCGCAGAGGCGGTTCGCTGCGCCCGCGAGGAGCGCAAGCCGCAGCTCGTCGAGGCCGTGACCTACCGCTTCCGCGGCCACTCGATGGCCGACCCCGAGGAGTACCGCACGAAGGAGGAGGTCGAGGAGTGGCGCGGCCGCGACCCGATCACGAGCTTCGGCAAGCGGCTGCTCGACGAGGGCGTGCTGACGGAGAAGGACCTCGAGAAGCTCGACGACGAGGCGATGGCGACGGTCGACGAGGCGGTCAGGTTCGCCGACAAGAGCCCGTTCCCCGACCTCGCGGCGCTCTACGACGACGTCTACGTCTACGGCGAGCAGGTCAAGGGCTGGTACACGGTCGACGAGCGCTCGCCCGACCTCCACCGCGGCGAGGAGGAGCGCGACGCGCCCGAGATCTCGCATGAGCTGGCGAAGGCGGGGGCGGCGTACGCGGGCACCGGGGAGCAGTACCCCCAGGACGAGGAGAACGAGGAGGAGGCGGAGTAGTGCCCACGATGCGCTATCGCGAGGCGCTCAACGAGGCGCTCCGCGAGGAGATGCAGGAGGACGAGGCCGTCTTCGTCATGGGCGAGGACGTCGGGGTCTTCCAGGGCGCGTTCAAGGTCACGAAGGGCCTGCTCGAGGAGTTCGGCGAGAAGCGCGTGCGCGACACGCCGATCTCCGAGAACACGATCGTCGGGATGGGCGTAGGCGCCGCGATGGTCGGGCTGAGGCCGGTCGTCGAGCTGATGACCGTCAACTTCTCGCTGCTGGCGATGGACCAGATCGTCAACCATGCCGCCGCCGTCAGGTACATGTTCGGCGGCCAGGTCTCGTGCCCCCTCGTGATCCGCATGCCGGGCGGCGGCGGCCACCAGCTCGGCCCGACGCACTCGCACTCGTTCGAGGCCTGGTACCTGCACGTGCCGGGGCTGCTCGTGGCCGTGCCGTCCACCGCGGCGGACGCGAAGGGGCTGCTGAAGGCGGCGATCCGCGACGACAACCCGGTGATCTTCATCGAGCACGAGGCGCTCTACGGCCAGAAGGGCGAGGTCCCCGAGAACGGCGGCCCGGCGCGGTTCGGCGAGGCGGCCATCCGACGCGAGGGCGACGATGTGACCATCGTGGGCATCTCGCGCATGGCCATCACCGCCGAGAAGGCGGCCGAGACCCTTGCCTCCGAGCACGAGATCGAGGCCGAGGTGATCGACCCGCGCACGCTGCGCCCGCTCGACCTCGACACGATCGTCGACTCGGTGAAGAAGACGAACCGGGCGGTGATCGTCGAGGAGGGATGGCCGCACGGGGGCGTGGGCGCGAACCTGGCCGCGCTGATCCAGGAGCAGGCGTTCGACTGGCTGGACGCGCCGGTGATGCGCGTGACCGGCGCGGACCTGCCGATGCCGTACTCGAAGCCGCTCGAACAGGCCGCGTTCCCGCACCCGGAGCACGTCGTGCAGGCGGCGCTGTCCACCTTCCGGGAGGTCTGACCGTGGCCGAGATCACGATGCCACGACTCTCCGACTCGATGGAGGAGGGCACGATCCTCAAGTGGCTCGTGTCCGAGGGCGACGACGTGAAGCGCGGCCAGCCGATCGCCGAGATCGAGACCGACAAGGCGAACATGACCTACGAGTCCGACACCGACGGGACCGTGTCGGAGCTGGTGGCGAGCGAGGGCGACACACTGGCGGTCGGTGAGGTGATCGCGCGGATCGGCGATGGTGGCAACGGTGGCGCGCCGAAGGCGGAGAAACAGGAAGAGGAGCCCGCCCAGGAGGAGCCCGAAGAGGCGGAAGAGCAGCAGGACGACGAACCCAAGCCCGAACCCAGTTCGAACGGCGGCGAACGCGTGAAGGCATCCCCCGTGGCACGACGAATGGCCGGCGAGATGGGCGTCGAGCTCGCCCAGCTAGAGGGCTCCGGCCCCGGCGGGCGGATCCTGAAGGCCGACGTGGAGGCCGCCGCAAAGGACGGGGGCGCGGCGGCGCCCGAGCGCGACCAGCGACAAGCAGCCAGCGACAAGCGCGATGCGCAGCCCGAGCCCCAGCGCGGCGAGGCCGGCGCCAAGGGCGAGGTCGAGATCCACGAGCTCACGCGCCTGCAGCAGACCGTCACACGCCGGATGAGCGAGTCGAAGGCGACCGCGCCCGACTTCCAGCTCACGAGCGAGGTGGACATGACCGCGGCGGTCGAGCTGCGGGTGCGCCTCAAGGAGGTTGCGGACCCCGCTCCGAGCTTCAACGACATGGTGGTGAAGGCCGCCGCGGTCGCCCTGCGCGGCCACCCGCGCGTCAATGCCGCGTACCGCGACGGGAAGTTCGAGCTCTACTCGCGGGTCAACGTCGGGATCGCGGTCGCGGCCCAGGACGCGCTGGTCGTGCCGACGATCTTCGACGCGGACACGAAGTCGCTCGGCCAGATCGCGCGCGACGCGCGCGGGCTGATCCAGAAGGTGCATGACGGCAAGGTCACGCCGCCCGAGGTCTCGGGCGGCACGTTCACCGTCTCGAACCTAGGGATGTACGGGATCGACAGCTTCTCGGCGGTGATCAACCCGCCCCAGGCCGCGATCCTCACGGTCGGCGCGCTGAAGAAGAAGGCGGTGCCCGACGAGCGCGGGCGCATCGCCGCGCGCGACATGCTGAGCCTGACGCTCGTGTGCGACCACCGCATCCTCTACGGAGCGGACGGCGCGCAGTTCCTGGCCCGCGTGCGCGAGCTGCTCGAGAGCCCGCTGTCGCTCGCCCTCTGATGGCCGGCCGCGCCGTGGTGCTGGCGGGCGGCAAGGGCACGCGTCTGCGGCCCTACACGACGGTGCTGCCGAAGCCGCTGATGCCGGTGGGCGACCGGCCGATCCTCGACATCGTCGTGCGGCAGCTGAAGGCGGCCGGGTTCGAGCGGATCACGATCTCGACGGGGTACCTCGCCGAGCTGATCGAGGTGTTCTTCCGCGACGGCGAGAAGTTCGGCATCCCGATCGACTACTACCGCGAGGACGAGCCGCTCGGGACCGTCGGAGCGCTGGCGATGATCGATGGCCTCGGCGATTCGGACTTCCTGGTCATGAACGGCGACGTGCTGACGGACCTCGACTACGCGAAGCTCCTCGACGACCACCGCGAGAGCGGTGCGGCGGCGACCATCGCCACGAAGCAGCGCGACGTGCCGATCGAGCTGGGCGTCCTCGTCTTCGGCGATGGCGGCGACCAGACGAAGGTCACGGGCTACATGGAGAAGCCGAAGGTGCGCTACGAGGCCAGCATGGGCGTCTACTGCTTCGCGCCGCGCGCGCTCGAGTACATCGAGAAGGGCAAGCCGCTCGACTTCCCGACGCTGGTGCTGAAGCTGATCGAGGCGGGCGAGACCGTGCGGTCGTGGCGCTCCGACGACTACTGGCTCGACATCGGCCGCCACGACGACTACGAGGCCGCGCAGGCCGAGATCGAGGAGCTGAAGGACCGGCTGATCCCCGACGGTTGAACAGGGGGCCTGGCCCCTTGTTCACCCCGCTAGCCGACCAGCTCGGCGACCGCCTCGCACACGCGGTCGAGCTGCTTCTCGGTCATGTGCGGGAAGAGCGGCAGGGTCACCTGCGTCCGCGCGGCGTCCTCGGTGCGCGGCAGCGACACGTCCGGGAAGCGCCGGCGGTACTCGGTGAACTCGTGGATCGCCGGGTAGAGGATGCTCGTCTGGATACCGCGCTCGGACAGCGCCTGGCGGAATGCGCGCCGGTCGACACCAGGATCCAGCAGCGTCGGCATGACGTAGCACGAGGAATGGTCCACGTCGGCGTCCGTGTACGGCAGGGTGATCCGCTCCACGCCCGCGAGCCGCTCGCGGTAGCCGCGCACGATCTCCCGGCGCCTCGCGATCTCGTCGTCCACGCGCCTCATCCGCGACAGGAGGAGCGCGGCGCGCGGCTCGTCCATCCGGTAGTTGAAGCCGAGGTCGACGATGTCGTAGGTCTCGGCGTGGCCGCGGTGGCGGTCCCAGGTGCCCGACGTCATCCCGTGTGAGCGCAGGCTGCGGACGCGGTCGGCGACGCCGTCGTCATCGGTCGCGAGCAACCCGCCCTCGCCCACCGACAGCACCTTGTTCGAGAAGAAGCTGAAGCAGCCCGCGGCGCCCCAGGTGCCCAGCTTGCGCCCGTCGAGGTCGGCGCTCGGCGAGTGCGCCGCGTCCTCGATCAGCGCGACGCCGCGCGCGTCGCACAGCTCGCGTAGGCGGTCCACAGCGGCCGGATAGCCCGCGTAGTGCATCGCGCACACCGCCTTCGTGCGCTCGGTGATCCGCGCCTCGGCGTCCGCGGCGTCGATGCCCAGGTCCTCGCGCCCGCAGATGTCAGCGAAGACCGGCGTCGCGCCGCAGTAGAGAACCGCGTTAGAGGTGGCTGCGAACGACATCGACGGCACCACCACCTCGTCGCCCGGCCCGACGCCGACCGCGAGGTAGGCCAGGTGGAGGGCGGCCGTGCAGCTCGACACCGCCAGTGCATGCCCGCAGCCGAGGAACTCCGCGTAGGCGGCCTCGAACTCCTGGATTCGCGGCCCCATCGTGAGCCAGCCGGACTCGAGCGCCGCGCGGACCGCCGCGTAGTCCTCCTCCTCGAGGCGGAGGTCGAACAGCGGGATGTCAGGGGATGTTGCGATAGCGCGCCCCCCAGGGGTCGGGCCAGCGGTCCTCGTCGAGCGCCCGGGCGATCTCGCCTATGCCGTCCGGCACGGTGAGCTCGGTCTCGAATCCGAGCACCTCGCGGATCTTGTCGAACGAGACCTTGTAGTCGCGCGGGTCCTCGTCGCGCTTGACGTAGCTCACCTTCCCGCGACCGACCTGCTCCTGGATCTCGTCCACCAACATCTGCTTCGTGTAGTTCTCGCCGGAGCGGCCGGCGTTGAACACCTCGCCGGCGGTCTTCTCGCGCGGCGCCTCCAGCACGGTCCTGACCGCGCGCGCGGCATCCGCGACGTGGATGTAGGGACGCCAGAACTGCTCGCCGAACACCTCTAGCTCGCGGTCGGCCCACAGGTCGCGGGTGAACTCGTTGACCGTCAGGTCAAAGCGCATGCGCGGCGCGGCGCCGTAGACGGTCGCGAAGCGCAGGCGGGTCGGCTCGAGCGCGGCGAACTCGTCGCTCAGGATCGCCTGCTCCATCCCCACCTTCTGCTCCGCGTACAGCGAGACGGGCGCCAGGACGCCGTCCTCGGTGACCGGGACGGTCGGGTCCTCCATCCGCCCGTAGTTCGAGCAGGTGGACGCGAACACGAACTTCCCGACGCCGGCGTCGACCGCGTCGGCGAGCAGCGAGCGGGTGGCGCCCACGTTCACGTCATTCGACCGCTCGGGATCGAGCGCGCACGCCGGGTCGCCGACGATCGCCGCCAGGTGAACGATCTCGTCCACCCCCTCGAGCGCCTTGCGGCGGGCATCGTCATCACGGACGTCGGCGACGACCAGGTCCACGCCCTGCCCGCGCTGCTCCGCCGCCAGATCCTCCTGGCCATGAAGGATCACGTCGATCACGCGCACCTCCCGGCCCGCGGCCAGCATCTCCTCCACGACCTTCATTCCGACGTAGCCGGTCCCGCCGGTCACGAGCGTTCGGCTCAAGCTCACTCCTTATCTCGAGGTCAACGGGTGCTGATCTTGACGACCGTCACGGACTCGCGCCCGCCGCCCACCCGGAACGGTCGCGTCCGGCCGCGTACCACCGGCGAATCGCGGTCTCTCGCGTCGGTGTCAACTCGTCCAGCGACCACACCTGGGGAGACTCCCAGATCAGGTCGCGTTCGTACGGGACCCACACGCGCCCGGGACCGGCGATCACCTCCCTGGCGGGGATGAGCACCCGGCGGCGTCCCGAAAAGAGCCAGCGCGCCGAGCCGCCGGCCTCGAGGTAAACGTCGTGCACGGCGCCGACGCGCGCTCCATACGCGTCGTCGATCCGCATCCCGATCCAGCTGAGCGCCTCCGGCACGCCATCCTCCTTGACAAAAAAGGTGGGCCCCATCCATGAGGCCCACATGAAATGCTCGCCGGGAGCGGTGTGATAGTCCATCGAACGTTCGTCTACGCGTTCCGCACGGCGTGGCGCGTGGCCGCGCCGCAGGCGGCGGTTTTCGAGGTCTTGCACGCTTCTGAGCGCTGGCCGGAGTGGTGGCCGGGCCTCGAGTCCGTCGTAAAGCTCGAGGAAGGCGACGAGGACGGTCGGGACAGCCTGGGACGCTACGTCTGGCGCGCCGCGTTCCGCTACCGAGTGGAGTTCGAGATGCGCGTCACGCAGGTCGAGCGCCCGCACCTCCTCGAGGGCCGGGCATCCGGCGACCTGGATGGCGTCGGAAGCTGGCGGCTGCACGAGGAGGATGGCGCCACGCGGGTCGCCTTCGACTGGCGGGTGAGCACGACGCGCCGGTGGATGAACGCTCTCGCACCGCTCGCCCGGCCGGTCTTCCGCTGGAACCACGACCGCCTGATGGACGCCGGCGCCGAGGGCCTCGCGCGGCGCCTCGGGGTCGAGCTGCTCAGCGCAGGTTCGGCACCCGTGCCGGATCCTCCTTGACGGTGGGCGGCTCGGCCTTCACGTTCACGAACACGCACCAGGCGCGGTCGCGCTCGTCGTAGTTGATGCACATGCGGAAGTAGCCCTCCTCGAGCCGGTCGGTGTTGACCGTCTCGATGTTGCGCTGGATCTCGTGCGGCGCGTTCGCGGCCACGTAGGTCTCGAGCATCTCCACGGCCTGTTCGAGATCCTCGGTCTCGGCGACGACGACGGGACGGTTCCCGAGACCCGCGGCGAGCAGGCCCAGCGTCGCCACGCCGAGCAGGACCGCCGCGGTGCGGTCCTTGAGGATCTCGGTGCGGACCGAAAGGGGCACGCCGTTCCCCCCGGACGCCTGCTCGCGCGCGGCCAGCCGCCGCCCGAGCCAGGGTGCCACGGCTCCCATCAGGAACAGGTTCGTGAACGACGCGAGGATCAGCGCGGGCACGAAGTCCACGCCGGTCCGGACCGGCGGCAGTTCGTGCAGGATCACGGCGTCGAGCACGGTCAGCACGGCATAAGCGGGCCACTGCCACGCGCCCCGCAGGCGCCAGCGCAGCCGCCGCGCCCAGATCCGTTCGGAGTGCTCCATCATCGAAGCGTACGATTCAGGGTGGTGCCTGAGCTCTGGGTCGTGAACGTGGGTCGCCTGCCGTACGCGGAGGGAGTCGCGCTGCAGGAGCGCGTCCGTGACCGCCGTCAGTCAGGCGAGATCCCGGACACCCTGCTCTTCGTCGAGCACGACCCGGTCTACACGAAGGGCCGCCGCTCGGAGCCGGGGCACCTCCCGATGGGCGAGGACTGGTACCGCATGCAGGGGGTCGAGGTCGCCGAGACCGACCGCGGCGGGCAGGTCACCTACCACGGGCCGGGCCAGCTCGTCGGATACCCGGTGATGCTGATCGACGACGTGCTCGCCTACGTGCGCACGATGGAGCGGGCACTGATTACAGCGCTCGCGGACGAGCAGGTGCAGGCCGAGGTGCGCGAGGGGCTGACCGGGGTCTGGGTCGAGGACCGAAAGATCGGCTCGATCGGCGTGCACGTGTCGCGCGGCGTCACCACGCACGGGTTCGCGATCAACGTGGACAACGACCTGCAGCCGTTCGAATGGATCGTGCCCTGCGGGATCGAGAACGTGCGGATGACGTCGCTCTACAAGGAGACGGGGCTGCTCGACCACATGAAGTGCTTCCGCAAGCGCGTGGCGTGGCGCTTCGCCGAGGCGTACGGGCTGCGGCAGCGGCTCGCATCCCCCGAGCGGGTGCTGGGCGCCCCGGTAGCCTCGATGCCGTGAGCACGCGATCTCGTTCGAACCCCGGCGGAGCGCGCGTCCTCGACATGGGCGAGGTGCGTCCGTTCCGCGAGCGCAAGCCGCCGTGGTTCAAGGTCCCGGCACCGGGCGGGGGCAAGTACCGCGAGCTCAAGTCGATGATCGACGGCGCGGGGCTTCACACGGTGTGCGAGGAGGCGGCCTGTCCGAACATCGGCGAGTGCTGGGAGGCCGGCACCGCCACGTTCATGATCCTGGGCGATACCTGCACGCGCCGATGCGGGTTCTGCAACGTCAAGACCGGCAAGCCGACCTTCGACGACCCGCTCGAGCCGCTCCGGGTCGCGCAGTCGGTCCGGCAGATGGGACTGAAGCACGCGGTCATCACGAGCGTGGACCGCGACGACCTGCCCGACCTGGGCTCGCGGGCCTTCGTGGGCGTGATCCGCTCGATCCGCCGCCAGGCGCCCGGCTGCAAGGTCGAGGTGCTGACGCCCGACTTCCGCGGCCAGGAGATGCCGCTCGCGCGCGTCGTCGCCGAGCGGCCCGATGTGTTCAACCACAACGTCGAGACGGTCCCGCGGCTCTACCCGCTGGCGCGGCGGGGCTCGCGCTTCCTGCGGTCATGCCGCGTGCTGAGAAACGCGAAGGAGATGGGCGGCGACGAGATCGTCACCAAGTCCGGGCTGATGACCGGCCTCGGGGAAACCCGCGAGGAGCTGCTCGAGGCATTCGGGATCCTGCGTGACCACGGCGTCCAGGTGTTGACGGTCGGCCAGTACCTGCGGCCGACCGAGAATCATCTGCCGGTCGTGCGGTACTGGCACCCCGAGGAGTTCGCCGACCTCGAGCGCCAGGCGTACGCGCTGGGCTTCGAGTCGGTGGCCGCGGGGCCGCTCGTGCGGTCCTCCTACCACGCCGAGCAGACCCTGCGGGACGCGAAGCGCGGCGTGAACGTCGCCTAGCTCGCCGCGGCTGAGGGACCCCACTCGTGATCCCGCTCAAGGACAACATTCCGACGCTGCGCTTCCCGGTCCTGACGGTCGCGCTGATCGTCCTGAACGTGGGGATGTACTTCTTCTTCCAGCAGGGCGGCCTCGCGTTCGGACAGCCGACGGGGGAGCACTATCTGGAGACCGTCGTCGAGTACGGATCGATCCCGTACGAGATCACGCATCCCGGCGAGCAGTGCGTCCAGCCGGGCGCGGGCGAGGAGGCCTGCGTCGACGGCGAGGACACGGGGCTCGCCTCGACGTGGCTGACGCTCCTGACCTCGATGTTCATGCACGGCGGGCTGTTCCATCTGGCCGGGAACATGCTGTTCCTGTGGATCTTCGGGAACAACATCGAGGACTCGATGGGGCGGCTGAAGTTCGTCGCCTTCTACCTGCTCGGCGGGCTGGCGGCCACGCTCGCGCAGACGGTCATCGACACCGGCTCGACGGTGCCGAGCATCGGCGCCAGCGGGGCGGTGGCCGCCGTCCTGGGTGGCTACGCCCTGCTGTATCCACGGGCGCGGGTGGTGACGCTCGTGATCCTGATCGTCTTCATCACGCTGATCGAGCTGCCGGCGCTCCTCGTGCTCGGCATGTGGTTCCTGTTCCAGCTCTACGACGCGAGCCAGCCGGCGACCGGTGACGGAGGCGGGATCGCCTACTTCGCCCACATCGGCGGTTTCGTGTTCGGACTCGCGATGATCAGGTTGTTCGCGGACCGCGAGAACCCGAACTACGGGTCCTACAACCCGCGGCCGGGGGTCTATTGACCGCGCGCAACGCAGTCCTGGCAAGCGCGCTCGCCCTGATCGGCCTGCTCGCGTTCCTCACGGTGCGCGTGGCGGTCGAGCACGGCGTGGACGTGCTGGTGGTGCTATCGATGATCGTGCTCGCGCTGCTCGGCTTCGGAGTGCTGGGAGCGTTGACGACGCCGCCGGATGAGTAGGAGCGAATGGAGCCAGCCGGGCTCGAACCGGCGACCTCCTCCGTGCAAGGGAGGCGCTCTTCCAACTGAGCTATGGCCCCGCAGGCATTAAGGGTAGATGCCGGGGGTACGGGCCTGAGAGGATCCTGAGGAGGAGAGATGGACGACGAGGCCGACAAGTCACCGCGCGAGCAGAACCGCGCCGAGGAGACCGAGAAGGACACCGGCTCGCGGCGGGCCGAGGTCTCCGACTTCGAGATCGTCTCGCACTGGTTCACGCGTGCCGCGGACCGGCTCGACGTCCCGGAGGACGTTCGCGCCGTCCTGAGCTCCTCCTACCGCGAGGTTCAGGTGCAGGTGCCGGTCACGCTCACCGACGGCAAGACGCACGTCTTCTCCGGCTACCGCGTCCAGCACAACGGCGCGCGCGGCCCCTACAAGGGCGGGATCCGCTTCCACCCCGACGTCGACCTCGACGAGGTGCGCGCGCTCGCGTCGCTCATGACCTGGAAGACCGCGATCGTGAACATCCCGTTCGGCGGCGCGAAGGGTGGCGTGAACTGCGACCCGCGCGAGCTCGAGCGCAGCGAGGTCGAGAAGATCGCGCGCTCCTTCATGGACAAGGTCGAGAAGGTGCTCGGCCCCACGCGCGACATCCCGGCGCCCGACGTCGGCACCGACGCGCAGACGATGGCCTGGCTGATGGACGAGTACGGCAAGCTCCACGGCCACACGCCCGCGATCGTCACGGGCAAGCCGATCGCCCTCCAGGGCTCCTTCGGCCGCGAGGCGGCCACCGGTCGCGGGCTGGTGTACATGCTCGAGCACGCGGCGAAGGACGCCGGCGTGAAGCTGAAGGGCGCGCGGCTCGCGGTGCAGGGGTTCGGCAACGTCGGGTCCTGGGCGGCCCGCCTCGCCGTCGAGCTGGGCTGCGAGCTGGTGGCGGTATCGGCGGTGGACGGCGCGATCCGCAACGACGACGGCATCGACCCGGATGACCTACAGCGGCACGTCCGCGAGGGCGGCTCGGTCGTGGATTACGAGCACGGCGAGGTGGTGGACGCGGATGAGCTGATCGCCACCCCCTGTGACGTCCTCGTTCCCGCGGCGCTCGGTGGGATGATCCACAAGGGGAACGCGGAGCAGATCGACTGCCGGATGATCGTCGAGGGTGCGAACAGCCCGACCACGCCCGCGGCGGACGAGATCCTCACCGACAAGGGCGTCTTCATCGTCCCGGACGTGATGGCGAACGCCGGCGGCGTCGTCGTGTCCTACTTCGAGTGGGTGCAGAACCTCCAGTACTTCCGCTGGAACGAGGACGCGGTCAATCAGGCGCTGCGCGACATCATGCGCACGGCCTACGAGACCGTCCGTGACCGCGCGAAGGAAGACGACGTGTCGATGCGGGTCGCGTCGTACTGCGTGGGAATCGAGCGGGTCCTAGAGGCGGCCCGCATGCGCGGGTACCTGAGCGACACACGCGTTCCGTCGTCGAGCGGCTAGTCGCGACAGGACAAGCAGCGGGGTCGCGGCCCACCCCACGACCCCGCTTGACTTGTCGTCGCGGCATCCTGCCGCTCCTGTGACGGAACCCTCCATGGCCGTCGGGAAAGATCTCGACCTGACGACTGAAATGCTGCAAACGAGGCTGCGGTCTGTGGACGAATGTCCAGACGGGGTCAGCCGTCGAAATCGAAGTCCCGGGGCGGCTTTTGCTCGAACCAGAGCCGGTCGTGCTCCGGCGTGTCCTGCAGGAAGTCCGGGGTCTCCTCGAGCACGTCCTCGTCGTCCTCGTCCATCGGCTCAGCATCGCTGTCGACCGTGACGTCGCGCTCGGCGGCGGGTTCGGGCTCGATCGCGGGGAAGTCCTGGGTGGGAAGGTCCGTCGTCGCGCTCGCGCGGCGGGCCGGCTCGTCCTGGGCCGGCGGGACGAGCTCCGTGGACGGCAGCGGCTGCTCCGAGACCGGCTCGGCCTCGAACGGGCGGGTGCCGGGCTCGTCGTCGAGCCACCCCGTGGGCTCGGCGACCGGTTCGGGCGCGACCGCGGTCTCGGCCGCCGGAGCGGGATCGGCCTCGGCCTCCGCGTCGGCCGGTGCGGTGAAGTCGCGCCGGGCGGGCCCGAGCGCCTCCGTCTCCTGTCGGCGGAGATCCTCCTCCGCAGCGCCGTGCTGGCGCTTGAGGTCGAGGTGCTCGCGGATCGCGTCGTCCAGCAGGCCCATCGGCGGAAAGCCTAGCGAGAGCCCGGGCTGGCTTCCGGTGCGGCCTCGGCCCGCTCCACGCGGTTCTTCCCGCCACGCTTGGCGCGGTAGAGGGCCTCGTCCGCGACCTGGATGAGCGTGCGCTTGCTCACCGCTGCCCCCGGTAGCGATGCCACGCCGAAGCTGGCCGTCAGCGCCAGCACGCCGTCGCCGTCGAGGCGCCGCACCCTGAGCTGCTCGATCGCCTCGCGCATACGTTCGGCGAGCATCGCCGCGCCGCCGATGTCGGTCTGCGGCAGGATCACCGACATCTCCTCGCCGCCGTAGCGGGCCGGAAAGTCGATGTCGCGCGACTGCTCCCGCAGGACGCGTGCCACCTCTTTCAGCACCAGGTCGCCCTGGGGATGGCCGTAGGCGTCGTTCACGCCCTTGAAGTTGTCGATGTCGACCATCACGAGCCCGATCGGGTTGCTGAAGCGCTGCGCGCGCTCGATCTCCTGGTCCAGCAGCTCGTGGAAGTGCCGCACGTTCGAGAGCCCGGTCAGCTCGTCGGTGATCGCCTGGCGGGCGATCCGGCGGTGGAGGTCCGCGTTCTCGAGCGAGACGTTGGTCTGGCTGACCAGATAGGCGAGCAGCTCGCGCTGCTCCGTCGTGAAGTCCGTGCCGCGGCGCGCGATCGAAATCGCGGCGATCGTGTCACCCGGACCCTCCTTCTCGTGGTGCGCGGTCAGGGGCACGGCGAGGGCATGGACGCCGTCGACGAGGGCGTGCGCAGGGTCAGGCCGGCCACGGTCGGCGAACACCTCGCGCTCAGCGGCCTCCAGCGCCGCGACGAGCCCCGGGTCGTCCGCCAGCCGCACCTCGTCCAGCTCGCGCGGGTCGACCGGGAGCAGGCGACCCCCGTGCGCGTCGCACGCCTCGATCGCGGTGCGCACCGCCAGGTCCACGACACCCTGGCGGTCGAGACCGGTGCCGAACGCCTCGCCGATCCGCCGGATCGCGTCCTCGAGCTCGCGCCGCTTGCGTTCGATCTCCTCGATGTGCGTCTCGAGCTGCTCCGCCATGGTGTTGAACTGCTGGCCGAGCGCCGCGAACTCGTCGTCGCCCTCGACCGGGACGCGCTCATCGAAATCGCCGCCGCCCAGGCGCCTGGCGGCCTCGAGGAAGTTCGCCACCTGCCGCTGCAGCGCGCGCACGACGAAGACCGACGACAAGAGCGACAGCACGAGGAACCCCGCCATGATCAGGCCGATCAAAAGCCGGCTCTCGGCGATCGCGTTCGACATCGCGCTGGCGTCCTCGAGCACGTGCACGCGCGTCGGCGGCCCGGCGCCCTCGCGGATGTCCTGCCCGCGCGCGCGGTAGTCCTCGCCGGCCAACGTCACGTCACCGGAATCGGCATCGGGGCTGCGCGCCCCGGGGATGGTGGTCGCGAGGACGCGGTCGCGGCGAAGGATGCGCACGTCGAGCCCCGTGAACCCCGCGCTGCGCTCCGCAAGTTCGCGCCCCGTCGTGACCGACGCCGCGAGCGTGCCCAGCCGCCTCCCGGCCGAAGTGGTCGGGGCGGCCGTCGCCGCGGCCACCGGGATACGGCCGGCGCTCGCCTCGAGCCGGCCCTCGGGCCCGTAGTAGGCGATCGCCGTGACATCCGGCTCGAGCGCGCCCAGCGCGCTCACACGCGCCTCGATCGCATCGTCGTCGCCTGTCGTCAGGGCGGCGGTCAGCTCGTCATCACGGGCGATGCCGGCGAGGGGCTCCCGCGCGCTCTCGCGCGCCTCGTCGTAGAACGAAAGCGTCGTCCGCAGACCGCCCGCCAGCCGCGCGTCGACCTTGCCGTGCTCCGCGTCCTCGGTCAGGCTGAAGAGCACAAGCGCGACCGCGATCATCGGGATGACCACGATGCTGGTGAAAAAGAGCAGCAGGCGGCCGCGGAAGCTCATGCCAGGCCCCGTTCCTCGATCTCCCTGCGCGCCGCATCGGACTTGTCGAGCTGCTCAATCCCGAGGCGGCGCTTGACCCCTTCGGTTCGCTCGAACTGGATCTGTCCGTATTCGACCAGCTCGACCCGGTTCCCCCACGGGTCGTAGAAGTCGAATCCGCTGCCCCCGCCCGTCTCGATCGTCTCGATGCCCTCCTGCGCCAACGCCGCCCGTGCGGCCGCCAGGTCGTCGACCACGAGCCCGAAATGGCGCCCGTCGTCGCGCGGCTGCTCGCGCCCCTCCGACAGGGCGAGGAACTGGTCGCCCATGTCGACGAACGCCATCCCGGCCACGCGCCCGCGCAGCTCGAACTCGAACAGGCGGCCGTAGAAGGCGAGCGCCTCCTCCACGTTCCCCACCTCGAGGGCGACGTGATTTATCCCGATCAACCTGGCTGGTCGAGCCATGGCGGTACCTCTACCATGGCACCTGCTCGGGGCTATAGCTCAGCTGGAAGAGCGCCTGGATCGCACCCAGGAGGTCGTCGGTTCGAGTCCGACTAGCTCCATACGGACACCGACGCGTAGGCGCGGCTCGCACTGGACGGACGCGCGGCAGTGGCGTGGAGGCGTGGCTGGTTCGAGATCAGCCACGCCCATGAGGGATTCGCCGGCCGCGTCGGTCGCTCTTCAACCCGTGGAGCTCGGCGCACCGCGCGCCGGCGGGCGGGTCGCGCGCAGCTTCCGATACCGGACCAGTGCGCTCGGGTCGAGAGCGCGCCAGTCCGCGGGCCCGGCGATGGCGATCGTGATGTCGAGCTCGGCCAAGAGCGTGCGGAGCATGTGCGTGACACCCTCCTCCCCGCCGAGCGCGAGACCGTGCAGGTACGGGCGGCCGATGACGATGGCCTCGGCCCCCAGGGAGAGAGCGCGGAAGACATCGGTGCCGGTGCGGGCACCCGCGCCGAACAGAACGGGGACCTTGCCGCCGACCGCGTCCGCGATTCGTGGCAGAGCGTGGATCGTCCCGGCGACGCCGGGACCGCGGCGTCCGCGTTCATTCGAGACGACGATGCCGTCGAGGCCACGCTTGACCGCCATCCGCGCGTCCTTCACGTTCTGGATGCCGCCGAGGACAATCGGCCCGTCCCAGGCCTGGCGGATCGCCGCGAGCGCCGCCCAGCCCTCGCCGGGCCGCGGGGGCGAGAGCACGAGGTGGGTGCAGCCCGCGGCCCGCGCGCGGGTGAGTAGCCCGGGGTCCGGGCCCTCCGAGCCCGGCCAATCGAGTCCGAACCAGCGCGGGCCGTTCGGCGCGGCCACGGTGACCTCCTCGAGCGACTTGCTCGCAAGCGACGAGTGGACGTATGTGAGCTCGAGGCCCGCCGCCGCCCGGGCGGTCGCGACCTCGCCGTCGGGGTGCGCCATGGTCTGGCCCCCGACCGGGCCGAGGATGACCGGGGCTGGCATCGTGGCGCCGAGCACGGTCACGCCGAGGTCGCGGTCGGCACGGTCGATGAACATGCGCGGGACGATCCGCCACGCCCGCAGCGCTCGCGCGTTCGCGCGCACGGCGGCGGCGCCACCCGCCCACGCGAGCAGGTCGCGGCGCGCGGCCTCGGACAGTACCTCCGCGGCGGCGTCCTCGAGGTCGGACAGATTGGTGGTGAAGATCGGCGTCTCACCCGTGGTCATTCCGCGGAGGTAGATTTCGGACTGGTAGCCGACGTAGTCGGACCCCGGCCCGACCGGGAGGGGCGACTCCGGGGCCAGCGACGAGACGGCGGGCACTGCCTGGCCCGTGGCGAGCGCGGTCGGCGCGAGGACGGTCGCGGCGGTGGCTATGCCGGCCGCCTCGAGGAACTGGCGACGAGTGGTCTCGGAAATGTCGCGCCTGCCGGTCAACGCACGCGGGTGAGAACGGAGGGGGCCAGACTGCGATGACTGCGGCGGCCGGCCTTCCGGACCTCCTCCTCGAGCTGGTCGACGAGGGTCCGCATGACGGTCTCGGTGCCCGTCTGCCCATCCAGCGCCAGCCCGTAGATGTATGGCCGGCCTACGAGCACCGCGTCGGCGCCGAGCGCGAGCGCCTTGAATACGTCGCGGCCCGTGCGGATCCCGGAGTCGAACAGAACGGGCATCTTGTCGCCGACCGCCTTGACGATCGGCCGGAGCGCGTCGAGCGACGCGATTGCCCCGTCGACCTGGCGGCCACCGTGGTTCGAGACGACGATGCCGTCGATCTTGTGCTCGATGGCAAGCTTCGCGTCGCGCGGGCTCTGAATCCCCTTGAGCAGGATCGGCCCGTCCCAGTTCGCGCGGATCAGCGGCAGCTGTGACCAGTTCAAGCCGGGGTTCTGGAAGACGCGTGCGAACGCGATGCCGGCCGGCAACGGGGCGACCTCTGCCGGCACGGGCATGTGCTGACGCCGGAAGACCGGGTCGCTCGTGTAGTTCGCGATGCCCTTGTTCTCGAGGAAGGGCGAGTAGCCGCGGTCGAGGTCGAGCGGCCGCCAGCCAAGCAGCGTCGTGTCGAGCGTGATGACGAGGTGGCTGTAGCCGGCCGCCTTGGCACGGCGCAGGAACGACACGGCCAGATCGTCATCCGTGGGCCAGTAGAGCTGATACCAGCGCGAGCCGGCGCCGTTGGCCTCCGCCACCTCCTCCATCGGGAAGGACGCCTGGGTCGAGTGGATGTACGTCAGCCCGACCTCGGCCGCCGCGCGGGCGGTAACGAGGTCACCTTCCGGGTACGCGAGCGTCTGCACCCCGACCGGCGCGAACAGGACCGGCGCACGCATGCGCGTCCCGAGGATGGTGGTGGAGAGATCGACCTTCGCCGGCTTACGGCCGTTACGCCGCTTGATCCTCCAGCGCCGGAACGCCGCGGCGTTGGCGCGCGTGGTGTCGGTGTCCCCGGCCCCCGCGAGGATGTAGGCGAGCGACTCGGGCGGCAGGACCTTGGCAGCCTCCTCCTCGAGCCGTGAGAGGTCGCCGGTTACTGCCGCCCCGACCCGGGTCATGGGCCGGAGTGTGCCAGAGGTTTTCGCACGTAGCGCCATCGCGCAGGGCGCCGGACCGGACCCGGCGCGCACGAGAGCGGCGCGCTCAGGACCCTTGCGACGTCGCGCCGCGCTGCAGCGCCTGCGCCACCTGCTTCGCGTAGGGCTTGTTCACCCACAGCGTGTACCGCCGCGCGTCGGCCTCCCAGCTGAGCTCATGCTGGCCCAGAGCGCGCGCGAGCTGCACGGAGCGCACGTCGTCGAGAGCGCCGCTGAAGAGCAGCGTGCTCGCGTCGTCCCCGCCCGTCGTGTGCGAGACCACGAGGAATCTGCGCGAGCTCACGGCCACCACGCTCGGCTTGGGCACGGCGGGGCCCGCGGGGGTCACCTGGAAACGGGGCTGCCACAGCGTGCTCCACTTTCCGCCCTTCGGCCAGACCTGCGTCAGGATCACGACCTCCTCACCGGATTCGAGGTGGGGCTGGACGCTGCGGTGCTGCGCGGCCTCGTTCGCCGCGCTTATGTTCCTGACACCCCTTGCTACATCGCCCGCTTCCACGCACGCACCGTACATCCGTCGGCCCGGCCTCGTCTTGGAGGGCCTTCGAAACTCACCGGCGGACCGTGTCCCGCGCCATCATTCGAGGTGGATAGACACTCGCTCAGCGCGGTTTGACCGTCAGGCGCTTGGTCTTCGAGGCCAGCCCGATGTGGTCGAAGGCGACGATGCGGACCTTGTGGCGCCCGCGTTTGAGCTTCACCTTCACGGTGCGTCGCTTCTGCTTGCGCTTGGCCTCCACGATCCGCCGCTTCTTGTTGTCGAAGATGACGAGGGCGTGGAGGGCCTTGTCGTCGCGCGCTGTGATGCGGAGGCTGACGCGCCCCTTGCGGGTGCGTCGGCGCTTGACGACGACGCGTGGCTTGCCCTTGTCGCCCGCGAGGACTTGCGCGGCGGCGAGCGCCTGGGTCCACGGGGGCTCGGCGGATGTGGCGGATTGGGCCGCGGTGGGGCGCTCGTCCGCCCGAAGCAGGCTTCTGCTGGTTGCCTTCGGCGGCACCCTGGCGATCGTGCCCTGGTCGTAGTCCAGTGCGTCCCATTCGTTGTAGGTCCAGTGGGTCTGGCCGCGTTTGCCGTCTCCGTTGATGTCGCCCTCGACGGTCCCGCCCTCGACCTTGTTCTTGCAGTTCCAGTCGACGCGGGGGCCAATGTCGAACCGCCGCGCCACCGAGCCGGGGTTCTTCTCCGGTCGCTTGCCGCAGTACAGGAGCGATCGGTACTGCCGGGCCTGCTGGGCCGCGGGCGACGATCCGCCGCCCAGTCCCGCCTCCTCGTCGAGGTCGTCCTCGTCGAGCGTGCCAAGCGCGATCGAGTCGAACCGGGAATAGTCGAGCAAGCCGCCCTTCCCGTTCCGCCAAAGCCCGATCCCGGTGAACACGTAATTCATGATCGATAGGTGGTTGGGCTTGTAGTTGTCGACGGAGCCAGGCGAGGAAAAGGCGCCGCCGTGGTCGAGGCCGATCGCATGCCCCAGCTCGTGCATGAACACAAGCCCCTGCTGCAGATCCGGCCCCTCGTACCCGGTCGACGAGCCGATCGTTCCGAGGAACAGGTTGCTGATGTCCGGGTACAAACCCAGTCGCCGTACCGTGATGCCGGCGGCGCGCTTGGATGGCTCGACGGCCTCCACGTTGGAGGTCAGGACATAGTGGAACACCGGCCAGCGCTCGCGCTTGAAGTTCGCCTGCATCGTCTTCCGCGCCCACGCATCGTCGACGCTCAACCTGAATGGAAGCTTGTTGTGTTGGCTGCGCGTGCCCCAGACGCGTCCCTTGTCCGCTTTCAGGAGGGAGTTGGGGCCGTTGTCGACGTGGAGGGTGATGCCCTTCTTGCCGTCGGGGTTCGAGACCGGAGCGTTGGCGAACCCGGCACGGGCCAGCTCGACCGCCGCCGCCGAGAGCTCCCGCCGCGGATGCATCGAGTCAACCTCGACGAAGATGTCCTTGTGTAGCTGGTTGGCGCCCATCGCGTTCAGGTCGTAGTCGCGCTTCCCGTCCATCGGCGCGAGATCCGGTCCGCCGCCCTTCCGCTCCCAGGCGTTGGGTAGCGCGTCCCCATCGGCGTCGGGACCGGTGCATCGATCCCCCGGGGCCTGGCGCAGGGCGCGGCTGGCCACCGCGGTTGTGCCCACCTCGTGCACGTTCTCCGCGAACTCGGACGTGTTTTTCGCGGTGTCAGTTGCGGTGGCGGTCACCAGCGCCGTGTTCGCCGGGACGTTCACCACGAACGGGGCCAGGCCGTCCGGCTCAGCGACAGCCGTCGTGCGGGCGAGGAACGTCGCGCCCTGCCCGTGGTCGTCCCCGCCGCAGACCGCACCCTGGACCTCGATCACGAACGACTCCCCTTGCTCTGCGACCACGTGACCGGCGGCCTTGTCGTCGGCGAGTGCGGTCAGGACAGGAAAGTTCTGGCGGTTGTTCGGGCCGCTATCGGCGTCGCCCGCGTCGTTGGCCGTCACCCCGTCGTCACCGAGGTCGATGCCGCTGTCGTCATTGAGGTAGATCGCGTTGCCGAGGATGGAGTTGGCGGTGCCCGTGCCGACGACCGCGACGCCGTCGCCGCGGTTGTTGGCGATCGTGTTGCCGACGCCCTTCGCGACGCCGCCGATCGAGTTGCCCGACCCGTTGACGACCATCCCGGCGCCGCCGTTGCCGCCGATAACGCTCGACTCGACCTTGTTGGAGCTGCTCGCGAGAACGACACCGTGCCCCCCGAAACTCCCGACCACCACGCCCCGCAGCTCGCTCGAGCCACCCTTGACCATCAGCCCGTCCACGGCCCCGGCACCCGCACCGCTGATCGCCACCTTCCCGGCCGCCCCCTGGCTCGTCCCATCGAGCACAGTCGGCCCCGTCAGCGCGGGCAGTGCGCTCGCCGGCGCGATCACCGGGACCCCGTCGCCCGGGACAGCGAACTCGATCCGATCCGCGCCCGCCCGCGTGTTCGCCGTCTCGATCGCCGCGCGGAGCGTGCACTGCTTGCCGGCCGCCACCTCGTCCGTGTCGCAGTCCGCGGTCGCGGTGTCGGCGTCGGCTTCGTCGCTCGCCTCGTTGACGACTATCGACTGGTCCTCGCCCAGCGGCCCCCAGTCGGGACTTCGGGGGGCGAACGTCGCACCCGCGCTGGAAGGTATGTCGAGCGCCGTTTGGCCAGAGCCGTCCGGGTTCATGACGTAGAGCTTGAAACCTGCCGAGTTGTCTCCCCCCTGGCTGCTGAAGACGATCTTCTGACCGTCGGGTGAGAACGCGGGGTCCTGGTCGAGCTCGGGGTTGGTCGTCAGTCGCGTCTCGTTGGTGCCGTTGGCGTTGATTGCGAAGACGTCGCTCTCGCCTTCGGTCCCCGTTTGGATGCGAGAGAAGACGATCTTCTGGCCATCGGGGGAAAAGGATGCGTCGTTTGCGTTCCCGGTCGTCAGCTTCATCTCGTTTTGGCCATTGCGGTCGATCGAGTACAGCTCGTTCGACCCCGGGGTGAAGGAGTCGGGGGAGCGGAAGCCTTGGAAGACGATCGTCTGGCCGTCGGGGGAGAAGATCGGCGCGGTGTTGAATGCACGTTCCGGGAAAACGGTGGTCGCGGCGCGGTTCGTCAGGCGGGTCGGGTTCGACCCGTCGGCACCCATGACGAAGATGTCGTTGTCGTAGGAGTATGCGATCTGCTGGCCGTCGGGGGAGAAGGCGGGAAACGCACCCGGGGCGAGGTCCGTCTGCTCGGAGCCATCGGCGTTCATGACGGTGACATTTCCTTGGGGGTCGCCGAACACGATCTTCTGGCCGTCGGGGGAGAAGGCGGGAAATCGGCCTTGTGCGAGAACCCTCGGGTTGGCGCCGGCGGAGTCGACGACGACGATGTTGGAGTTGTCGGCGGACACCTGACTGGCGAAGACGATCTCTCCGTTCACGCCCGGGAATGCCGCGTCGGCGTCCGGCGGCCGAGCGCTGAGGACTGCTACGACAAGCGCGGCGAGCATCACGACCGTCGCCATGCCCAGACAGCTCTTATGCGACCTCCCAATCCGTCGGGCCGCGGCAGCAAGTCTCATCGGTCTCCTTCGGTGGGGTGAGGATGACCTCGCTACGGGCAGACGTCCGGTGTCCGTGTGCAGCGGCGCGAGTCCGGGACTGTGGCGATTATCCGCGCCAATTCCCGGATAGGCCATTCGACATCCGTCTAACCCGAACTGGGGACCCAGGATGCTGCACCCGAATCCCGCGCGATCGACCCGCTATTCGTGGGGAAATGCAACCTGCGCACCCACCTGCCGTTTCGGCGAACCCTATCCCGGTGTGTCAGTCGAGACGAATACGCTAGGACGCTTCTGGTGCCCAACTCGAATCCAATCCCCGCGATCCGCCACAGTTTTCACTTCCTGCTCGTCGCGCTCTGCCTAGCAGTTGCATCCTGCGGCGGTGATGACGGGGGCAGCGACGGCGGGGGCGGCAACGACCGTGCGAGCGTCGAGAGCTGCCTGAACGACGCTGGGCTCGAGCCCCCTCAGGTGGGTAACGAGCCGGACGCCGAACAGGCCAAGGCGGGCATGACGGAACTGATCACCGTCCTCGACCTGAACGACCAGCAATGGGGCTACAGCGTCTCCATGTTTGAGACGCCCGAGCAGGCGGAGGCGTACGCCTCCAAGCAGCAGGCCGAGGCGGACGACCCAGACGCACCGGCGTTCGTGGCAGCCAACAAGATCTCGGCCCATGGCTCCAACGTCGTGTTCAGCGACAAGGAGGCGCCGAAGCGCGCCGCCGTGGAGGAGTGCGCGGGCGGCTAGCTCTTCCGCAGCCCCACGGCCTCGAGGGCTTCCTCGGGCGTTCGGTAGACCATCGTGTGGGCGATCTGGCCGTCGCGCACGGTCACGACGAGCCCCCAGCGGTTTGTCAACTCCACCCGGCCGGCCTTCCCCTCGCCCGCCTCGCGCATCGCGACCGCCACCCTGTCACCCCCGGCGTCCAGGACCTGCTCGGCCTCGATCTCGTACCGCTCCCAGGTGCGACGCCAGCTACGTGCCACCTCGACCAACGCGTCGTGTCCCACGTGCACCGCGCCGTCCGGCCGGTATCGGGTGTCGTCCCAGACGCTGTGCTCCGCGTACGCCCCGAGTGAGGCCTCGTAGTCGCCGCAAGCGTAGGCCGCCCAGGTCGCCCGCACGATCTCCACGTTCTCCCGCGACATCAACAGCCGGCTAGTCCTCCGCCTCCACGATCTCCCGCCCGAACGGCCACAGCGCAGCCGGGACGAGCTTCACATTCCCAATCGCGAGCGGGATGCCGATGATCGTGATCGCCAGCAGCACGGCCGCGACGAGGTGCAGCAGGGCGAGCCACCACCCAGCGAGCACGAGCCAGAGGATGTTGCCGACCACTGACGCTCCGCCCGCGTCAGGCCGCTTCACCACCGTGCGCCCGAATGGCCAGAACGAATAGCCGGCGAGCTTGAACGCCTGCAGGCCGAACGGGATGGTGATGATGAGGATGCACATGACCACGCCGGCGATCGCGTACCCGATCGCGAGCCACAGCCCGGACAGGACCACCCAGATGATGTTCAGCAGCGTGCGCATTCGGCTAGCCCATGATGGCGGGCGCGTCGTCTCGCTCGTCGAATACCTGCGGCATATCCTCCCACCCCTAGGCTCGCCACCGTGAACGCCTTCGCCGATCCCGAGATCGACCTCTCGCCAGGGCAGGTCGCGCAGCTGCTCGAGCGCGGCGAGGTCGAGCTGATCGACGTGCGCGAGCCACACGAGCGCGAGGCCGGCTACATCGACGGCTCGCGCCATGTCGAGCTCGAGCGGCTCGCGGGGCGGTCGGAGACGATCCCGCGCGACCGCCCCGTGGTCTTCCAGTGCCGGCTGGGCATCCGATCGGCGATGGCCGCTCAGGCGTTCCGGGCGGCCGGCTGGGACGCGCGCAACCTCGCGGGCGGGATCGTCGCGTGGGTCGAGGACGGCCTACCGATCGCGCCCGAGGGTGGGCGCGTGGCTGACCACTAGATCGTCTCACGCAAGACCTGGCGCGCTCGCCCGTTTCATCCCTAGCGATGCATCGCTCCTCCCGCAAACTCCCGCTGCTGGCGGCGGCCGTGGCCGCGCTCGCCGTGCCGGCGATCGGCACCGCCCTGCCCGTCGCCGACTACACCCAGCCCGCGGCGCGCGACACCGAGCCGGTGATTCTCACCGGCAAGGACTTCGCGGCCTGGAGCGCGCGGTCCAACATCACGGCCAAGGCGCCGCTCACCGACCTTCCGGATTCCGGCGGCTGCCTGGGCGACTTCGGCGACTGCGTCCACAACAACTACGCCGAGCCGGAGCTCGACACGGGCGCCGCCGCCGGCGAGGGCACGCCGGTCGATCGGCTGCTCGCCTACCGCTGGGACGGCACCCGCTTCCGCCAGATCCCGTTCCAGGTGGACGAGATGTTCACGCGCTACCTCGACAACTCGGCATCCGGCTTCGCGATCTACTCGGGCCAGGATCAGCACACGAGCTACGCCTTCGACCGCGAGGGCTTCCGCTTCACCGAGGAGGACCCGGCGAACCCGTGCCTCGCGCGGGCGGCGGACGGCCAGTCGACGACACCCGACCCCGTACCCGGTCTCGACGACAACGACGAGCTGGTCTTCATGGCCGGCGACGCCGGCGAACCCGCGCCCGCCGACGCGCCGATGCCGAAGGGGATCGAGGAGCTGCGACCGGTGCAGATCGTCGATTCCACGGACCCTGGGACGACCCGCGTCGCGTACGTGGCGAAGGCGGTCGCAGATGGGCCCGTTCCCGCGTTCGACGCCGAGAGCGGCTATGTCCGCTACGAGCGCGATGCGAATGCCGACACGTTCGAGAAGTCCGAGTCGAGCTACGACAACTACGGCAACGCCGCCAGGGGGACCGTGTGCGACGCGGAGGGGAATGTCGTCGCGGCCGACGAGCGCCGCCGGCCGCGCGATACCGCCACGATCACGACCGACCGCTACCGCTTCCGCTACGACGGCCGCTGGCTGATGACGCGGCTCGAGATCTCGCAGGACGGCGGCGACACCTTCGGCCCGGACCTGATCGATCGCTGGAAGGCGCGCGCGTTCCAGCAGGACCCCTCGTCCGAGACGCCCTGCTGCGGGTACGAGGAGGAGGACACGAACTGGGGCGGCTCGAGCACGCTGCTCGGCGAGCGCTCGGGGCCGGTGCGAACGATCCGCGAGACGTGGGGCGCCGACTCGGGCACGAACGTGGTCCGCCGCGAGACCTTCTATCGGGACGAGATCCGCCAGAAGAACTTCCTGCGCGTGCACGTGATCCCGCCGCTCGACGGGATCTACGCCCAGTGGGACTTCAACGCCGGCCGGATGACCCGCTTCTACAACTCGGCGATGTCGCTGACGAAGCCGGACGGCGTCGCGATCGACGGCCGAAACGACGAGGTCTTCGGGAACCTCGATGATCCGTGCAACTCGAACTACGCGGAGAACGACACGGGTGACCTCGACCAGCGCTACCGCACGCTGTATGCGCAGGTACCGGGGCTCTGCTCACAGCTCCTGCCCGAGGAGGCGTGCGTCCCGGTCGACCCAGCCATCCAGGCGATCAATGACGGCATCGAGAGCGAGCCGACGGGCCAGGTCCCGCGCGTGCCGCGCCCGTGCGCACAGTTCCCCTACCACCAGTCGATCGACCTCCCCGACCCGACCGCGAGCGAGTCGAACGCGTCCCTCCAGTGGAACGTCACCGCCGGGCCGCACGGCACCATCGTCGACCGCTACCAGGTCGACGACCTGGCCGAGCAGTCGGCGGGCGGTCTCGCGCAGAGCGTGTTCGCGGTCCCGTACTACCGCGACGACGCCTGCTTCGACGACGGCACCGGGACGAACCCGGGCGTGAAGGTCCGGCTGCGCAGCAGCGACGAGCCACGCACCTACACGGCGCCCGACGGGTCAACGCAAGCGCGCGAATGCTGGGACGGCCAGGCCGACGGCCTCGAGACCGAACGCTTCTACCAGGGCTCGATCGGAACCCACGGCCTGCACATCCTGATGATCGCCGACTCCGACAACGCGCGGCAGACGGTCCCGGTCACCGAGATGGTCGCCGAGCAGCGCATGGTGATGCTGCCCGGCGAGGAGGACCTCGCGGCCGGCGAGCGCTACGGGCGCGGATTCGAGAAGCCCCTGGTCGCGGTCGTACTGCCGGCGACCGAGCGGCCGACTGAGGAGGATCCGCGAACCGAGCCGGAGCCGCCGGTCAAGCCGGATCCCCCGAAGCCCGACCCGAAGCCGGACCCGAAGCCGAAGCCCGACCCGAAGCCAAATCCGCGACCGAACGAGCCGGCGCCCAACCCGCCCGCGGCCGCCGCGAACGCCAAGCTGCCGGCCAAGGTGGTGCGCGTCAGCCGCCGTGGCTTCGCCCTCGTGCGCATCGAGTGCTCCGGGCCGGCGGGGACCCGATGCGTCGGAACGCTGTCGCTCGAGCGGCGGCGGGAGATCGGCGCCCGCGAGATCTCGCTGGCGGCCGGACGGACACGAATCGTGAAGGTCCGCCTGGTGCGGACGGCGCGGGCGGCGCTCGCGAAGCGGGGGGCGCTCCGGGCGCGGGCTTCGCTGACGCGGACCGACTCCGCACCGGTGCTCACGCGGCGAGTTCGGCTGCGCCCGGCGTCCTGACTCGGCGCCCGTGACCGCCATCTACCGCGCGCCGATGCGCGCCCGGGACCGCGAGGTCGAGCCGGGCGCCGGCGCCGAGCACTGCCTGGCGCGTGGCCTCGTCGGCATCGGACCGGGCACCGGAGAGAAGGCCGCGCGGATGCTCCACCGGTTCGCGACGTTGCCGGAGGGCCTATTCGTCTGGACCCGGGAGCGCGGCGGTGGGTACCGGCTAGGACGGATCAGCGGACCGCTGCGCGAGGACCGGACGGCGGCCCGCGCCGTCGGCATCACTCACGTCCGCCCAGCCGATTGGGTGGACCGCGTCTTCGCCGAGCCCGAGGTACCGGATGCCGTCGCGCGCACGTTCGCCCGCGGGGGGCGCAACCTCCAACGCACTCACGACGACGAGGCGGAGCGGCTGACTGCCGAGCTGTGGGAGGCCGCGACCTACGGCTCGCGGCCGCAGACCTCGAAGCCGTAGTCCTGCGCGATTCGGCGAACCTCGGCGCCGCGCTCCTCGGCGCTCGTCACCGTGCGCTGGGCGGCCGCGACATCTCCCGCCTCGAGCTGGTCGGCCGCCTGGTCGAAGGCGGCGATCTGGTCGCGCATCGCCGCCAGGTAGCTCTCGAACTGCTCGGAGCCGTCCTCGGGAGCCTCGAGCGCATCCAGATCGTCGATGCTCTGCTCGGCCTCCGCCACGGCCCGGCGCAGGACCTCGGCCTGCTCCTGCCCGTCACGCGCCGCCTCCAGGTCCGCGCTGATGCCCTCGTCGAGCTCCTGGAAGTCCGCGCAAATCGCGTCCGCCTGCGCGATGAACTCGTCGCGCGAGGGCGGGCCCGAGTCGTCGTCGTCGTCACCGCATGCCGCGAACGCGAGCATCGCGGCAGCGAGGAGCGGAACGAGGGCGCGGCACATCGGCTCGAGCGTACCTAGCGACGGCTGACGCGCTCGCAGCCGAAGACCTGATCGACGAGGTCGGCGCGCACGACATCGGTACCCGGGCCGCAGCGGATGCGCTCGGGAACGCGGTTCCGCGACTCGATGCGGTCGTCGCCGCGGCCGCCGAAGTAGCGGTTCGTGCCGGTGCCGCCGTTCAGCCGGTCCGCGCCGCGACCGCCGGATAGAAAGTCGTCGCCCCGCTGGCCGAGCAGCCGGTCGGCGCCGCCGCCCGCCAGCAGGTCGTCGTCGTCGGCGCGGCCCAGCAGGCGGTCCGCGCCGAGGCCGCCGCGGAGCTTGTCGTTGCCGATGCGGCCCTGGAGGCGGTCGGCGCCGTAGCTGCCCCACAACCGGTCGTCGCCCGCGTGCGCGATCAGCCGGTCCGCACCGCGCCCACCGCGCAGCCGGTCATTGCCGATCTGCCCGCGAAGGACGTCCACCGCCCGGCCGCCGCGAACCTGGTCGTCGCCCGCGCTTCCCGAGAGGCGATCGTCCCCGCCGCCGCCGCGCAGGTTGTCGTCGCCCGCCAACCCGTTGAGGCGGTCGGCGCCGAACTCGCCCCAGAGGCGGTCGTTGCCGTCGTCACCCCACACGCGGTCGTCGCCGTCGTCACCGTGGAGGCAGTCGTCGCCCAGCCTCCCGACGACCCGGTCGTCGCCGGCGAGCGCTCGTATCTCGTCGCCGAACTCGGAGCCCACGATCAACTCGCCGGAATCCGTGCCGCGCTGCTCGTTCGCGCACGGGCCCGGCAGGAAGTCGGTCGTGTCGCACGCCGCGCCGACGCCGTCGCCGTCGCGGTCCTCCTGGCCGGCGTTCGCGTCGAACGGGCAATTGTCGTCCTCGTCCAGCACGCCGTCGCCGTCGCTGTCGCGCGCCGGCGGCGGGATCTCAAGCGCGATCCCTGAGGTCCCCAGTTCGCCCGTCGCGACCTCGGTGGGTGATCCGCATGGGAACGAGGCGTCGATCGGACAGCGGAAGATCTCGCCCGAGTTGACGTTCGACCAGTAGACGTGCGCGTCGTCAACGGCCACGCCACGGGTCCCCACGAAGTTCGTGGCCACGAGCTCGGGCGTGCATGGGAGGGCGTCCGCCAGGGCACAGCGGACCACCGTGCCCTGGGTCGAGCTGCTCAGGCCGGTGTTCGCCCAATACACATGGGTCGCGTCGAGCGCGATCCCGACCGGGCGGTCCTGACCCGTCGCCACGTCCTCGGGAGTGCAGGGAATCGCCGTCAGCGCGCAGCGGCGCACCCGTCCGCCCTCGAATTCCGTCCAATACAGATGGGTCGCGTTCACGGCCGGGTGCGAGGCGTCGGGCGCCGACGCGACCACGGTCTCCGGAGTGCACGGCAGCGGCGCGGCCAGCGCGCAGCGGCGCACGGCGCCCGGCATGTTGGTCGTCCAGTAGACGTGCGTGTCGCTCAACGCGATGCCCGTCGGCTCCGCCTCACCGGTCGCGATCACCTCGCCGGTACACGGCATCGCCGCGTCCAGCTCGCACCGCTGGACCGAGTTCCCGTCCGCGTTCGTCCAGTAGACGTGCGCGCCGTTCACCGCCACGCCGAACGGGTTGTCCTGCTCCTCGGCGACATTCTCCGCGTCGCACGGCACGGTGTGCAACTCGCACCGCTCGACGGTCGACCCGATGTTCAGGTCGTTCCCCCAGTACAGGCGGGTCGCCTCGGCGCCTGCCGCGGGCGCGGTGAAAGCGGACGCGAGGAGCGCCACCATGAAGGCGAGGCCGGGTCTCACAGGCGGAAATGTAAGAGCTGGAACCCGCGATCGCGCAGGTTCGGCCCTAACGGCGGCGGCTTCGCCCGGATCGCGCGAACGAGGCGCGCCGCGGACGCGGAGAGCGGCGCCGCGTGGGTCGCCCGTCGAGCTCCTCCATCGCGTCGAACTCCTCGAGCGCCTGACCGGCGCCCAGGACGACGCAGGTGAGTGGCGACTCGGCCAACCGGACCGGCAGCTCGGTCGCGTCGTGGAGCAGGGTGTCGAACCCGCGCAGGAGCGCTCCGCCGCCCGCGAGCAGGATCCCGCGCGTCGAGATGTCCGCGGCGAGCTCCGGCGGTGTCTGCTCGAGGGTCGTCTTGACCGCCTCGATGACCGCCGCGAGCGGCTCGGCGCACGCCGCGCGCAGCTCCTGGCTCGTCAAGGTCAGCGTCTTCGGCAGGCCCGTCGCCACGTCGCGGCCGCGCACCTCCGTCTCGAGCTCCTGCGCGAGCGCCGTCGCCGAGCCGATGTCGAGCTTCAGCTTCTCCGCTGTCTGCTGCCCGACGACGATGCCGTGCGCGCGCTTGAGATGAGTGGCGATGGCGTCGTCGAAGTCGTACCCGCCGACGCGCAGCGACTCCGAGACGATCATGCCGCCCAGCGCGATCACGGCGACCTCGCTGGTGCCGCCGCCGATGTCCACGACCATGTTGCCGCTCGGTTCGCCGATGGGGAGGCCCGCGCCGATGGCGGCGGCGATCGGCTCCTCGATCAGCTGCACCTTGCGTGCGCCGGCGGCGAGACAGGCCTCCTCCACCGCGCGCTTCTCGACCTCCGTGACGCCCGACGGCGCGCACATCACCACGCGCGAGCGCGGGTACGGGCGCGGGTGCACGCTGCGGATGAAGTACCGCAACATCCGCTCCGTCACCTCGAAGTCCGCGATCACGCCGTGCCGCAACGGCCTGATCGCCGAGATGGTGGCCGGCGTGCGGCCGATCATCCGGCGCGCGTCGTCGCCGACCGCCTGGACGCTGCCGCTCTCGGCGTCCACCGCCACGACCGACGGCTCGGAGAGCGCGATGCCGCGGCCGCGCTCGAAGACGAGGGTATTGGCGGTGCCAAGGTCGATCGCGATGTCGCGGCCACCGCCGCCACCGAACATCGGGGACAGGTTACGGACCGGGGCGGCTCAGAAGTCCGATTCGCGCCACGGAGCGTCGTCGAGCGCCCGCTTGACCATCCGGACGTAGTCCATCGCCGGGCCCGTCCGCCAGCGACCCGCGTAGTGGGCCCCGATGCTGCCCCACAGGTCACCGCGCGTGTAGCGCTCGCCGCGCTCCATGTCGTTCAGCCACGTCTCGCGACCGTCGTAGTACGCCCGCAGGATCGCGCCGTAGTAGTCCGCGTTGAAGGCGCTCATCCTCGACGTGAACTCCACGCAGCAGTAGTAGGTCTTCTTGAGCTGGAAGAGGCCATAGGACAGGCCGCCGTCGCCGACCGCATTCATCCGCCAGCGCGACTCGACGTACGCCACGGCGCGGAACAGGTCGGGGTCGAACCCCCACTTGCGCGCCGCCCACTGGATGATCTCGTCGGTCGTGCCGCGATAGCGCCCGGTGACCTCGTGGCGGTAGGCGATCACGCTCTTGCGCCGGAACTCGGCCAGCTCGCGGTCGCTCGGGACGTTGCGGTTCTCGCGCCGGTTGCCGCGCCGCGGCTCCCAGCGCTTCTCGTTCACGCGGTTGGCCGCCTTTCCGTCCCTGAGCGGGTCCGTGCCCGGCGCCCGCACGCTCACCGAGCCGAGGTCCACGGCCGGGGCAAGAGGGGCCGACATCGCCATCAGGGCGAGCGTCGCCAGGGGAATTGCAATCCGTCGCGCATCCATGGAGCTTTTCTCGGAGGAATCCGTGCAGACGTGAAATCGGCTCTTGGGGCCTGGACATTTGGAGGGGGCTGGGACCGGGCATGGCCGTCCGGTGCGCCGGGGACGATGTAGGCGTGAAGACGCCCAAGGAGCGCCAGGACGAGAAGCGCCAGGCCAAGCTCAACGAGATCCAGGAGCAGATCGAGAGCGGCGACCTCGTCGTGCGCAAGATGACGGCGGCCGAGCGGAAGAAATTCCCGCCGCGGCCCCCCCGCGAGAAGAAGAAGAAGCGCTAGCCGCCCGGCCGCCGGTACTCGCGTTCCTCGACCGGCTCCACCCGGCCGCCCAGGTCCACGGTCCCGCCGTCAGCCGGGCGGGCGCTGATCCGCGATTCCGTGCCCTGGTGGATCTCGACCGCCCGGCCCACCAGCGCGCACAGCCTGAGCGCCGCTGAGCCGGTGGCCTCGTCTTCGGGCACGCCGAGCTCGGGCAGGAACGCGCGCACGCGCATCGTGCCGGCCCCCTCGTCGTCCCACGCCCACGCGACCGTCCGGCCACCCCCGTCGGGCGCCGCCGAAAGCTTCTCCACCTCCGCCGCCGAGCCAAGTTCCACGAGGTCGAACTCCGGCGCGTCGGCCGGCCGCGCACGGATCCAAGTCAGGCCTGCGTCCTGCCACGTGGGCACTTCACCCGCCGGCGGCCGCAGGACCGCCGGGGCGGGCCCCTCGCGGTGGAGGAGCCAGGCCGTGCCCACGAGGGGATGGCCCGCAAGCGGGAGCTCGACCGCCGGCGTGAAGATGCGCAGGCGCGCCGCCTCGCGGTCGCCGACGAAGACCGTCTCGCTGAAGCCCAGGTCCGCGGCGACCGCCTGCATGTCGGCGTCGTCGAGCGGCGGGGGATCGAGAAAGACGCCGAGCGGGTTCCCCCCGCGGCCATCGGGGCCGACGAAGACGCGAAGCACGTGCAGGTGGGCGACCGTCACCCCGCGGAGCGTACGGCGTAGCCTGCGCGGCGATGGCAGCGGACGCGCTCACGTACCTCAGACGGGCGGCCGCGGGCGAGCCCGACGGCGCGCTCGTCCTCTTCCACGGGCGCGGGACGAGCGAGCACGACCTCCTGCCGCTGCTCGACGTGCTCGACCCGGAGCGGCGGCTCGTGGGGATCACGCCGCGGGGGCCCCTGTCGCTGCCGCCCGGCGGCGCGCACTGGTACGCGGTCGCGCGGATCGGCTTTCCCGACCACGACACCTTCCACGCGACCTACTCCACGGCGTCCGCGTGGCTCGACGCGGTGCTGGGGTGGGAGGGCATCGCCCCCGACCGGACGATCCTCGGCGGGTTCTCGCAGGGAGCCGTGATGTCGTACGCGCTCGGCCTCGGCGCCGGGCGGCCCGCCCCGGCCGGAATCGTCGCGCTGAGCGGCTTCATGCCCACGGTCGAGGGGTTCGAGCTCGACCTGGCCGGCCGGGACGGTCTCCCGGTCGCGGTTGGGCACGGCGAGTACGACACCATGATCGGGGTGGAGTGGGGACGTGACGCGCGAGAGCGCCTGGGAGCGGCCGGCGTCGACCTCACCTACCGCGAGTACCCGCTGCCGCACGCCGTGGAGCCGGGCTTCCTGGCGGAGCTCGGCGCGAGCTGGGTGCCGGCGGCGCTCGCCTAGGGCTTCGGCTTCGGCCCGAGGAGCTTCCCGAGCGGGCCGCGCTCCTCCGGCGGTCCCGGCTCCGGGTTGGCGTTGTTGGGGGCCGGCTTGGCCTTCTCCGGCTTCGGCTTGGGCCCTGCGGAGGCGGGCTTCTCCTTCGTCTGCCCGGGGGCCTTCATCTGCCCGGGGGCCTTCGCCTTGGCCTGCCCCGACTGGCCGCGTGGCCCATCCGGCTTCGTCTGCCCGCGCGGCACGGTGCCGCGCTCCGCCTGCTTCTCGATCCCCAGGTGCTTACCCTCGCCGCGACCGGCCGCGAAATCGCGCGCGCGATCGCCGCCCGAGCCGCCCTGCTTCGGATCGAAGCCGTTCTTGCCGTCGGAGCGGGCATCCGCGCGCCCGCGGTCGCGCTTCGCATCCGCGGCCGGTGTGCGGTTCAGACGTCGCGTGTGGTCCTCGGCTCGACCCTCACCCGGGACCCCCGGCAGCGCGTCCGTCGCGCCCGGGGCGCCCGCTGGCGCCGACTCGGCGGCGGGGCGGTCACGATCGCGTCCGTCGCCGCCCCCCGCTGCCTGCTGCACCGCGACCGCGCCGCCCACGGCGCCCGTGGTGGCGACGGCGATCACGGCGATCTTCGCGACGCTCGCCTTCGCCGCCAGAGCCGCGCCTCCGCCCGCCAGCGCGGCGGCGCCGCCGGCCGAGCCCGCCCCGACGCCGACACCGGCGGCGGCGAGCGCGCTCTCCTTGAGGCCGAGGGTGGGGATCACCGGGAGGATCGCCGCGACCATCTGGCGCTGGCGGCGCACCTCCGCGCGGAACTCGCGGCAGCCCGGGCACGCCTTCAGGTGGCGCCGCAGGGGACCGCGTCGGAGCGACCCGCCGCGCAGGACCGAGAGCTGCTCGCGGATCTCCGCGCAGGGCGTCTCGCGCGCCTCCCGGCGCTCCATCAGCCCCGAGCGGGCCTGGAATACGAGCGATTTCACCTTCGCCGCCTCGCAGCCGATGATCTGGGCGACCTCGGCGTGGGAGAGATCGCCGAGCTCCGCGAGGATGAGCGCGCCACGCTGCTCGTCGGGCAGGTCCTGGATGTCGGCCACGACCTCCTGGAGGTCCGCGCGCTGCTGAACCTCCTCGCTGAGCCCGGCGGTCGAGATGCGTTCGAGGTCGTCGCTCGGCTGCTCCCGTCGCGCGCGCAGCATGGAGAGGCACCGGTTGCGGGCGATCGCGTAGAGCCAAGGCTTGAACCGCACCGGCTTGTCGCTCGCCATGAGATCGGCGTGGGCCGAGACGAATGCCTGCTGAAGAGCGTCCTCGCCCTCGTCGCGCGAGCCGAGCATGTGGCGGCAGTACGAGAGGATCGAGCCGTGGTAGCGGTCGTAGAGGACCTCGAAGGCCGCCTCGTTCCCGCGCCGGACCTGATCGACCAGCCGCTCGTCGCCGAGCGCAGCCAGGAACGCCCGCGACCGCGGGAGCTTGAGTCCGCCCGCATGCGCGAGCGAGTGAGCCTCCATGTAGCCATTATCGACACCGACCCCTATTGGGAAAACCTTTCGCGAATCAACTCGACAACGCCTGGGGTCGTCCGAGGTTGAGCGGTTATCCTGCCGCCCCGCATGGCCGAGCCACGCGTCGCCAGCTTCACGCACCAGGGTTTTAGGCTCGTCTACGACGAGTACGGCTCCGGATCGCGCCACCTCGTGCTGCTCCCCGGGCTCCTCCTGCCGCGGACGATGCACCGTCCGCTCGCGCAGGAGCTGGCCGCGCGGGGCAACCATGTGTACTCACTCGACCTGCTCGGGCACGGCGACGCGGACCAGCCGCGGGACATGTGGCGCTACTCCATGCCGCTGTTCGGCGAGCAGGTCGTGGCGTTCCTCGACCATCTGGGGCTCGACGAGGCGGTCGTCGGTGGCACGTCGCTCGGCGCGAACGTGACACTCGAGGTGGCGGCCACCGCCCCCGAGCGGCTGCGCGGGATCGTCGTCGAGATGCCCGTCCTCGACAACGCGCTGCTGGGGTGCGCGCTCGCCTTCACTCCCCTGCTCGTCGGCCTGACGTTCGGTGCGCCGATCACGCGCCAGATCGGCCGGCTCGCCCGCCTGGCGCCGCGCGGCCTGACCCATCTTTCCGACGTCGGCCTCGACTGGATCAGCCGCGACCCGGCGCCCTCGGCGGCCGTCCTCCAGGGACTCTTCTTCGGCCGTGTCGCCCCGCCGCGGTCCGAGCGCGCGCGGATCGAGACGCAGGGCCTCGTCATCGGGCACCCGCGTGATCCGATCCACCCCTTCTCGGACGCCGACATGCTCGTCAGGGAGCTGCGCAACGGCCGGATGCTCGAGGCCAACTCGCTGCTCGAGCTGCGCCTGGCCCCCGCGCGCCTGACCGACGAGATCGCCACTTTCGTGGACGAATGCTGGAAGCCCGCACCCGCCAAGCGAAGGAAGGTGGCCTGATGGCGAGCCGCAAGGAGCAGAAGGAGGCCCTGAGGCGCGAACGCCTCGCGAAGGAGCAGGCTGCGGCCCAGTCGGCCGCGCGCAAGCGCCTGATCGGGATCGTCGTGGCGGCGATCCTGGTGCTCGGCATCGTCGGCGCGCTGGGGGCGGTCCTCCTGGCCGGCGGAGATGACGACGGCGGCGGGAGCGACGGTGGCGGCGGCGGCGTGACCATCGCGTATCCGGACGGCGGCGAGATCCCGGAGCGGCAGGAGAGCGAGCTGGACGCAGCCGTGGAAGCAGCCGGCTGCGAGATCGAGGAGGTCCAGGCGGAGGGCGCAGGGGATCACACGAGCGATCCGAACGAGGTCATCGAGTACGAGACCGAGCCGCCGGCCCTCGGCCGGCACTACCAAGAGTGGCCCGACGACAACATCTACGAGGAGTCGCCGCCGCTATCGCACGTGGTGCACACGCTCGAGCACGGGCGCATCCTGGTCTGGCTCAAGCCGACGCTGACCGACGAGCAGCTCGGGCAGTTCAAGGCGCTCTACGACGAGGACCCCTACCACGTGATCATGCTGCCGCGCGAGGAGCTGAAGGACTCGTTTGCGGTGAGCGCATGGGTCGGTCAGAACGGCGGGCGGATTCTGCGCTGCGACGGGGTGAACGACGCGACGTGGGACGCCATCCGGGCATTCAAGGAGCAGTTCCGCGACAGGGCCCCGGAACTCGTCCCGTAACGAGTAAACCCGCTGCAAGGCGCGGTAAGGCCGCTAACGTCGTCCGCATCGGACGCCGGCTACCGGTGTTCCGGACTCGATGCCTCGCGTTGTCCTCGGCACATCTCTCGCGCTCCTTCTCGGCGCCACGCTGGCGCTCGCCGCGCCCGGCCTGACGACCGGGCAGTTCATCCCTGAGGTCGTCGAGTTCGACATGGCGGCCCCCGCGCTGCCGGCGGGTGTGGCCGCGCGTCAGGGCTTCGTCGCGCCGCCCATGCGCGCCTCGAAGCGGTTCAACCTCGTGGGCTTCTCCTGGCGCGGCGACGCCCGGCCGGCGATCGCCCTGCGGGCGCGCGCGGATGACGGAGACTGGACGCGATGGACGCCGACGGGCGGTGACGGCGCCCAGCGCGGCGGCCGCTCGATATCCGCGCCGGTCTGGGTCGGCGAGGCCGACTGGGTCCAGTACCGCGCGTCGCGCCGGGTGGCCGATCTTCGGCTCCATTTCGTCAACACGACCGGCTCCGCGACGCCTGCCGACCGGCTCCTGAACGGCCTGCGCCGCGCCGCGCACGCGGCCGTGCTGACCGTCTCGCCCGCGTGGGGCGCGCCGTCGCGCCCGCGCATCCATCCGCGATCCGAGTGGGGTGCCGACCAGTGCCCGACGCGCACGGTCTCCTACGGGCGCGTGAAAGCCGCATCCGTCCATCACACCGTCACCGCGAACGGCTATTCGCGCGCCCAGGCGCCCGCCGCGATCCTCGCCGTCTGCCGCTACCACCGCAACACGAATGGCTGGAACGACATCGGCTACAACTTCGTCGTCGATCGGTTCGGACGGATCTGGGAGGGCCGAGCCGGTGGCGTGGACGAGGCCGTGATGGGCGCTCACGCCCAGGGCTACAACGCCGAGACCACCGGGATCTCGAACCTCGGGACGTACACATCCGTCCCCCAGACCGACGCAGCGATCCGCTCCATGGCGCGGCTGATCGCGTGGAAGCTCGCGAACCACGGCATCCGCCGGTATGGGCGGACCCGACTCACCTCCGCCGGGGGCGAGACCGCGCGCTACCCCGCCGGCGACCGGCGCAGCTTCCCGCGGATCCTGGGCCATCAGGACACGGGCGCCACCGCGTGTCCCGGCCAGAAGCTCTACTACCAGCTCCACGACCTGCGCAACCGGGTCGACGAGCGGCGGCTGGCGGGTGCGAAGGTGCGGATGGCCGCGCCGCTCCCCGAGGTCGTCAGATACGCGAACGACGGACAGACGTTCACGGGTGCGCTGGCGGATCGCCACCACGAGCCGATCGCCGGGGCCACCGTGCAGCTCCAGCGCCTCCGCCGTACGGGGTGGAAGCGGATCGACGGCGGGGTCACCGACAGCGACGGCAACTTCGAGGCGGTCGCGCGGCTCAGGCGCCGGGCGATCCTGCGCTGGGAGTTTGCTGGCGATCGTGAGTACCGCCCGCACCGGGGCGACGGCGCAGTGGTCGCCGTAGCTCCCCGGATCACGCTCGACGCGGATGCGACGGAGGCGGTGCCGGAGGAGCGGGTCGATCTGGCGGGAACGATCACGCCGCACAAGTCGCGCGGCGTGCGGCTCGTGATCGAGCGCCAGACCGACAGCGGCCGCTGGCGGCGGACCGCGCAGGCAGAGCTGCACCCGGAGCGCGGAGCGTTCAGCGCGCGACGGCGGTTCCGCAAGGAGGGGCTGTACCGCGCCTCGGTCCGATTCGCGGGCGACAAGCGCCACGTGGCCGGCGTCTCCCCGTACGTCGAGATCGACGTGAGCGAGCCGTTCGTCCCGTTCTAGCCCGGGCTCGATCCGGTCCAGCCGCCGGTGCGCCCTTTGTAGATCCCCTCTCCCGTCGCCAGCAGGCGCAGGGTTCGCGCCACGATCTTCAGGTCGAGCAGCCAGCTCCTGTTCTCGACGTACCAGATGTCCAGCTCGATCCGGTCCGACCACGGGAGCGAAGCGCGCCCGTTCACCTGTGCCCACCCCGTTAGGCCGGGCTTCACCTCGAGCCGGCGCATCTGCCGCTCCGTGTACTGGTCCACCTGGACCTGGATCGTCGGCCGCGGGCCCACGATCGTCATGTCGCCCCGCACGATGTTCACCAGGTTCGGCAATTCGTCGATCGAGAACCGGCGCAGGATCCGGCCCACGCGCGTGATGCGCGGGTCGCCATGGTTGACGGAAAGGCCCTCCCCCATGAACTCCGCGTCCGCGACCATCGTGCGGAGCTTGAACATGTCGAATGGCTCGCCGTCCCTGCCGACGCGCCGCTGGCGGTAGATCGGCGATCCGGGCGACTCGATCCTTATCGCGATCATCGCCGCGACGATCACCGGCGAGGTCAAAACGAGCGCGAGCGCGGCGATGGCGCGGCTCAACGGATCCCCTCCAGCATGCGCTGGAGCCTACGGATGCCGCCGGGGGCCTAGGAGTCCGTCGCGGAGTACGCCTTCTGGGCGACCAAGCCGCGGACCTGCTCCTCGTCGAGCTGCATGTCCGGGTGGTCCGACTCGACGTGGCCGCGGACCGCGTCCGCGAGCTCCTCGTCGTTCGCCGCCTGAAGCGTGACGCCGCAATCGCAATCGAGCACGCGCATGCGACGAGCCTAGCTCGCGAGCGCCTGCTCGGGTGACACGTACTCGACGCCGACGCCGCCGGCCACGGCCGGGTGGGTGACCCGCCCGTGCGCCACGTTCAGGCCGCTGCGCAGCCCCGGATCCGACAGCACGGCCGCCACCCCCTGCTCCGCGAGCGCGAGCACGTAGGGCAGCGTCGCGTTGGTGAGCGCGAACGTGGAGGTCACCGGGACCGCTCCCGGCATGTTCGTGACGCAGTAGTGGGTGATCCCGTCGACCTCGTACGTCGGATCCGAGTGCGTCGTCGGCCGTGAGGTCTCGAAGCAGCCGCCCTGGTCGATCGACACATCCACCAACACCGCGCGCTTCTTCATCAGAGCGAGCTGCTCGCGGCGGATGACGTGCGGCGCGCGCGCGCCGTGGATCAGGACGGCGCCGATCACGAGATCGGCCTGGGGCAGCATGTCCTCGACCGCGAGCGTGCTCGAGTACACGGTCGACGCGCGGCCGCCGAAGATGATGTCGAGCTCCCGCAGCCGGTCGATGCTCGTGTCGAACACGAAGACGTCGGCCTCCATGCCGATCGCGATGAAGGCCGCGTTCATCCCCACCACCCCGCCGCCGATCACCATCACGGTCGCCGCCGCCACGCCAGGAACGCCGCCCAGGAGCACGCCGCGACCGCCCAGCGGCCGCTCGAGCATGAAGGCCCCGGCCTGGGTCGCGATCTTCCCCGCCACCTCGCTCATCGGCGCGAGAAGGGGAAGCCGGCCGGCCGAGTCCTCGACCGTCTCGTAGGCGATGCACGTCGCGCCGCTGTCGCAGAGGCCCTGCGTCAGCTCGGGCGCGGGCGCTAGATGCAGATAGGTGAAGAGCAGCTGGCCCTCGCGGAGTAACGCGACCTCCGGCGGCTGCGGCTCCTTCACCTTGAGGATCAGCTCCGCCTCGGCGAAGACCTCGTCCGCGCCGGCGGCGATGCGCGCGCCCTGCGCCTCGTACTCGGAGTCCGGAATCACGCTGCCGTCCCCGGCGCCGGCCTGGACGACCACCTCGTGCCCACGCTCGGTCAACTCGCGCGTTCCGGCGGGAGTGAGCGCCACGCGGTACTCGTCGGTTTTCGTCTCAGTGGGAACGCCGACCTTCATGCTCACGAGCAAGCCTATGCGCTCCCTACTATGCCCCCGGTGTTGAGCCGCCTTCCCCGCTGGGCATACGTCGTGATCGCGGTCGGCGTGCTCGCCGCGGGCGGCCTGACCGTCTGGCTGGTCTGGGGGCGGGCGCCCGAGGACGTGTCGAATCCCGACGCCGAGTTCACGGTCCCGGACGAGCGGCCGAAGCCGAAGAAGCCAAAGCCCGAGAACTTCGTCTGGCCGATCTTCGGCTACACGCCCGACCGCGCGAAGTACTTTGAGACGAAGCTCGGGCCGCCCTTCAAGGAGAAGTGGCGCTTCCGCGCCGACAGCCTCCTCGAGTTCCCGCCGGTGCTCTCCAGGAAGACGCTCTTCTTTGTGACGAACCGCGCCACCGCCGTCGCCGTCAACGCCGAGACCGGCAAGCGCGTGTGGCAACGCCGCGTGGGCAGCCTGAGTGCCGCCTCGCCGGCCTGGAGCGACGGGAAGCTCTATGTCGTGACCCTGGACGGGCGGCTGACGGTGCTCCGCGGGAAGGACGGCAAGGTCCTCTGGAAGAAGGACCTGCCGAGCCGCACCGAGTCGTCGCCGCTCATCCTCGGGAAGCGCGTCTTCTTCGGGTCGGAGGACGGCACGGTGTACGCGTTGAAGGCCGGAAACGGCAAGACGATCTGGACCTACCAGGCGCCGGGAGCGGTCAAGGCGGGGCTCGCATACAGCGACGGGCGGCTCTTCTTCGGGGACTACGCGGGGGTCGCCACGGCGATCCGGGCGCGCGACGGAAAGCAGGTGTGGGACACACAGTCCGCCGGGCTCTCGCTCGGCCGAAGCGGCACCTTCTACTCCACCCCGGCCGTCGCGTTCGGCAGGGTGTACATGGGCAACACGGACGGTCGCGTGTACTCGTTCACCGCCCGAAGCGGCGATCTGGCGTGGACCCAATCCACGGGCGCTTACGTGTACTCGGGCCCGGCCGCCGCGAACGTTGGCGCCGGGCCGACCGTGTTCATCGGCTCCTACACGGGGCGCTTCTACGCGTTCGACGCGCGCTCCGGCGCCGAGCGGTGGTCCTATCAGTCCGGCGGCCGGATCTCGGGCGCCGTCAGCGTCATCGGCGACGTCGTGTACTTCGCCGACATCGACACGAACGACACCCAGGGACTGGACGTGAGGACCGGCAAGCGGGTCTTCCACCTGGACGGCATCGGCGGTTACGCGCCGCCGATCTCAGACGGTGAGTGGCTGTACGTGACCGGTCACTCCAGACTGCTCGGGTTCCAGAAGGGGCGGAAGCGTGAGCGGCCACCCAAGCGCCGCTGACCGGGGCAAATCGACCAGCGCGACTCGGCGTCGCGTGGGCTGCGTCGTGCTCACCGCGTGCCGTTCCGAACAGGACCTCGAACGCGCCGTCGCCTCGCTGGGGGCGCAGACGGAGGTCGAACTCGAGATCGCCGTCGTCGGCAATGGCTGCAGCCCGCCGGACCTCCCGCCCGGCGTCTCGGTCGTCGCGCTTCCGGAGGACGTCGGGATTCCGGGAGGCCGTAACGCCGGTGTGGAAGAGGTCGGCGGGGACCTGCTCTTCTTTCTCGACGACGACGCGAGCCTCGCCGACACGGACACGCTGGCGCGTGTCGCCGAGCGATTCGACGCAGAGCCCGATCTCGGCCTCCTGCAGTTGCGCGTCGATCCGCTCGACGGCGGTCCGCCCCTTCGGAACTGGGTGCCCCGCCTGCGCGTGGGTGACCGGGCCCGCTCCAGCGACGTCACCTCGGTCTGGGAGGGCGCCGTGGCGATTCGCCGATCGCTGTTCGACACGGTGGGTGGGTGGCCGGCCGAGTTTCGCTTCGTGCACGAGGGGACGGACCTGGCGTGGCGGGTGCTCGACGCCGGCTACCGCGTGTCGTACGCAGGTGACCTCGTCGCGCTTCACCCTTCGCACCGCGTATTCAGACACGCCTACTCGTACTACTACGGCGCGCGCAACCGCGTCTGGCTGGCACGCCGCTACCTCCCGGGCGTCCTCGGCGTCGCGTTCGTCGCGTCGTTCGTGCTTCGGACGCTCCCGAACATGCGCTCAGCCGACAGCGCGCGGGCCGCATTCCGCGGTTACCGCGACGGCATGCGGCAGCCCGCCGGAAGACAGCGGCTCAGGACGGAGACCCTGTGGCGGATGACGAAGCTCGGTCGGCCACCCGTGATCTAGCTTCGGCACGATCGGCTCTCGCTTTTGCCGACCGGTGCGCTATTTGCCCCCTTTATGGGGTCAAGGGCGCACCGAGAAGCGGCAGGGGCTCTACGGCTAGCGGGTGACGGGCGCGGCCGGGGTGCCAACCGCCGTGCACCGCGGGGGCAGGTCGCGGATGACCGTGGCGCCGGCGCCGACAGTCGTCTCCTCGCCCACGCGCACGCCCTGGATGACGGCGCAGTTCGTACCGAGCGTCACCCCTTCGCCGAGGACGACGTTGCCCGAGACGTTGCTGCCGGGCAGGACAGTCGAGTACGCGCCGAGGTGCACGTCGTGAGCGATGGTGCACGCGTGGTTCACGGTCACGAAGTCGCCGATCACCGTGTTCGTCGAGAGGATCGACCCGGCGCCGACGAGGGCTCCCTCCCCGAGCGTGACGTGGTGCGACGCGACGGCGCTCGGGTGCACGATCGGCGGGAACGCCACGCCCAGCGGGCGCAGCCGCTCGGCCAGGAGTCGCTTCACCGGCGGGGCGGCGATGCCGAGCACCACGGCCAGCGATCCATCAGTGGCCGCCCGCTCCACCCACTCGAAGCCGCCGAGCACAGGCAGGTTCGTGCGGCTGCTGCCATGCGCCTCCGGGTCGTCGTCGACGAAGCCCTCGACCGCCCATCTCTCTCGTTCGGAGCATGCGTCCTGGACCCAGAACATGACCTGCTGGCCGAACCCGCTGGCCCCGTAAACCACGACGCGGTACATCCGCTCAGCCTATCCCCGCCAGAATGCGGACCGTGTTCGCCACCCGGCTTGGATTCTGGAGCGCCGTCGCGGGGCTCCTGTACGCCCACGCCGGCTACACGGCCGTCCTCGCCCTGATCCGGCGGACGCGCCCGCGCGAGCGGGCCGAGGCGCCGGCGGACGCGAACGGCGCGCCGACCGTCTCGCTCATCGTGGCGGCCCACAACGAGGCCGGGGTGATCGCGGCGAAGGTTGGGAACGCCCTCGGCCTCGACTACCCGCGGGACCGCCTCGAGATCGTCGTCGTTTGCGACGGGTGCACGGATGCGACGGCGCAGGAGGCGCGGGCGGCGGGGGCCGACCTGGTCATCGAGCTGCCCCGTGGCGGCAAGGTCCCGGCGCAGGACGCCGCGGTCGAGCGCACGACCGCCGAGGTGCTTGCCTTCTCGGACGCGAACGCGATGTGGGAGCCGGGGGCGCTGCGGAGCCTGGTGCGGGCGCTGTCGGACGCCGACGTGGCGTACGCGTGCGGGCAGGTGCGCTTCGTCGACGACGGAGAGACGAACCAGGAGGGCCTGTACTGGCGCTACGAGATGCTGATCCGGCAGCTCGAGTCCGACACCGCCTCGATAACCGCCGGCAACGGCGCGATCTACGCCGTGAAGCGGTCTCGGTACCTGCGGCTCGATCCGCTCACGAGCCACGACCTGTCATTGCCGTTCAACCTGGTCAAGCGCGGCCATCGCGCCGTGTACGTCCCCGAGGCGCGCGCCACCGAACGGATGGTCCCCACCGTCGAGGGGGAGTTCAGGCGCAAGCGCCGCATGATGGCCCACGCATGGCCCACCGTCGCAAAGGGCGGGTTGCTGTCGCCGAGGGGCTACGACGCCACGTACGGGCTTATGGTCTGGTCGCACCGCGGGCTCCGTTACGCCACGCCCTTGCTGCACGCGGTGGCCTTTGGATCGAACGTCCTGCTCGCGCGATCCTCCCGCCTGTATCGCGCCGCGCTCGCGCTGCAGCTGGCGCTCGGCCTGGCCGCGGTGCTGGGCGGGAGTCTCCACCTGAGGCCGCTGCTCGTCGCGCGCTACTACGTGCTCACGACGCTGGCGATCGCGGCGGGCGCCTGGGACTGGCTCCGCCACGGCACCGATCCGACCTGGGAGTCGGCAGAGGGCACGCGCTGACCGTCTGCAACGTGTGACCCAGATCACTGTGAGCCGGCCATGGGCCTGGCGTACACTCGAATTTGGGAGCCATGGAGAGGACTTGCAACACCTGCGGCGCAGGTAACCCCGCGGCGGCGAAGTTCTGCATGTCCTGCGGCGCGCAGCTCGAGCGGAGCTGTCCCGCGTGCGGCGCGGCGGCTCCCCCCGAGGCAAAGTTCTGCATGTCCTGCGGCGCGCACCTCGACCCGGCCGCCGCGCCCGCCGCCGGCACGGCCGCAGCCGATCCCCCACCGGCGACACCCCCGCCGGCCGCCGCGACCCCCGCCGACGAGCGGCGGTTCGTGACCGTGCTGTTCGCCGATCTGTCCGGCTACACGGCCGTCTCTGAGCGGATGGATCCCGAGGCGGTCAAGGCGCTCGTGGACCGCACGCTGCGCCGACTGGGCGACGAGGTCACCCGGCACGGCGGCACCGTCGACAAGTACATCGGGGACAACGTGATGGCGCTGTTCGGCGCGCCGGTCGCGCACGAGGACGACGAGGAGCGTGCCGTGCGGGCCGCCCTCGGCATGCAGGGCGCCATGGGCGAGATCAACGCCGGGTTGACCGCGCGCCACGGGGCGAGCTTCCAGCTCCGCGTGGGGATCAACACCGGCGAGGTCCTGGCCGGGGCCGTCGGCGACGGCTACACGGTCATCGGCGACACCGTGAACGTGGCGGCGCGACTGCAGGCTGCGGCGCGGCCCGGCACCGTGACCGTCGGCGAGCGCACCTATCGGGCGACGCGCGACAGCGTCGAGTACCGCGTCCTCGAGCCGCTCACCCTGAAGGGGAAGGCCGAGCCCGTGCCGGCCTGGGAGGCGGTCGGCCTCGACGCCGCGCAGCCGTCCCGGCGCGCGCGCCCCCGCGCCGCCACGCCCCTGGTCGGCCGCGACGACGAGCTCGCGCTGATGGAGTCGCTCTACGGCCGCGTCACGCGCGAGCGCCGGCCGCACCTCGTCACCCTCGTCGGCCAGGCCGGCGTCGGGAAGTCGCGCCTCCTGCACGAGTTCCGCCAGCGGGTCGAGCAGCTCGCGGGGGACCCGCCCGCCTTCCGCGAGGGCCGGTGTCTCCCCTACGGCTCGGGCGTCGTCTACTGGGCGCTCAGCGAGGTGATCCGGGCGGACGCCGGCATCCTCGACGAGGACAGCGCCGAGCAGGCCTGGGAGAAGATCAAGGAGTACGCCTGCGGGCTCCTGCTCACCGACGAGAGCGAGCGCGAGGCCGTCGAACGGCGCGCCGCGCTCGTGGCGCGCCTCCTCGGCATCGAGGTGCCCGACGACGCCCCGATCGAGGGCGAGGACCCGCAGAAGCTGCGCGAGGCGTTCTTCTCGGCCGTCCGCGCGGCGATGGAGGCGCGCACGGTCCAACAGCCGCTCGTGCTTGCGTTCGAGGACATCCACTGGGCCGACCACGGCATGCTCGACCTGATCGAGTACCTGGCGCAGTGGGTCCGCGGGCCCCTCCTGCTCCTCTGCCTGGCGCGCGACGAGCTGCTCGAGCACCGTGCGGCCTGGGGCGGCGGCCGGCGCGGCGCCACGTCGATCTTCCTGGACCCGCTGAGCGCCGACGACACCCGCCGGCTCGTGACCGCGCTCCTGCCCGAGGGGGCGGACGCCCAGAAGGCCGCCGACGTGGTGGCGACCCGCGCGGGCGGAAACCCGTTCTTCGCCGAGGAGATGGCCCGGCTGCTGGCCGAGGAGGGCACGATCGAGACCACCGAGCTGCCCGGGACCGTCCAGGCGCTGCTCGCGGCGCGGCTCGACTCGCTCGAGCCGAACGAGCGCCAGCTCGTCCAGCAGGCCGCCGTCGTCGGGCGCACGTTCTGGGAGGGATCGGTGTCGAGCGTCGCGCGCGAGGCCGGCTTCGACCTCCAGGACACGCTCATCGCGCTTCAGGAGAAGGACCTCGTGATCTCCTCCGCCGGGAGCCAGCTCGCCGGCGAGCCGGAGTACGCGTTCAAGCACGTCCTGATCCGCGACGTCGCCTACGGAATGCTGCCGAAGTCCGTGCGGAGCGCCAAGCACTTCGAGGTCGGCCGCTTCATCGAGGACCGCGCCGGCGACCGCGCCGACGAGGTCGTGACGATCCTTGCCGAGCACTACGGGCGCGCGGCGGTCCTGGCCGAGGAGGCCGACGTCGCCGACATCGACCTGGCGGCGCTCCACCGCAAGGCGCTCCACTTCCTCGAGGCGGCCGGCGACGCGGCCGCCCTCCTCTACTCCAATCCGGAGGCGTTCAAGCACTACAAGGCGGCGCGCGACATTCGGTGCCACCACGACCCCGCCTCGCTCGCGCGGATCAACGAGAAGCAGGGCGACGTCGCGCTGCGGATGGGACGCGTGGACGCCGCGATCGAGGTCTGGGAGGAGTGTCTCGAGTTCCACCGCTCGCAGGAGGACCTGCAGCGGATGGGCGATCTGCACCGCAAGATCGGCGCCGGCCTGTGGCACAAGGGCGAGCGCAAGCAGGCGCTCGACCACTACCAGAAGGGGACCAACCTCCTCAAGGACGGCCCGCCATCCCTCGAGCTCGTCCGCCTGTACGAGGAGGCGGCCTGGCTGTACATGCACGCGGGGGACAACATGCTCGCGATCTACGCGTCCGAGAAGGCGCTCCGCCTGGCCGAGCGGCTCGGTGAGACGCGCGCGGCCAGCCGCGCCCACGGGATCTTCGGCCGCGTGTTCGGGCGCATCGGCGACTCGGCGAAGGCGCGCGAGAATCTCGAGCGCTCGGTCGAGCTTGCCCGCGGCTCGGACGAGGGCGAGACGATCCGCGCGCTGCTCGCGCTCGGCAACCACCTGGAGATCTCGGATGCCGACTACGACGGAGCGGGCGCGGCCTACACCGAGGCGCTGACGCTCGCCCAGCGCGTGGGCGACCTGCCGGCCCAGGTCGAGCTGCACGCCGCGCTTGCGACGCTTGCCGTCTACCGCGCCGACTGGGAGGCGGTCGAGGCGTTCACGGAGGACAGCGCCGAGCTGGCCGAGCGCGAGGGCCTCGTCGGCAAGCTCTGTCTCCCGTACGCGTCGCGCGGGCTCCTTCGCTGGCGCGTGGGCGACTGGGACGCCGCGGAGCATTCGTTCCGCCGGGCGGCCGAGCTCGCCGACCAGGTCGGCTGGTCCGAGGTCAGCTTCGCGGCGCTGCTCGGTCTCGCAACCGTCCTCCGCGACCGAGGCGAGTACGGCGACGCGGAAACCGTCCTCGCGCAGGCGCTCGACGTGTGCGAGCGGGCCGGGTTGATCGCGCAGTCGATCCAGGCGATGTCCTCGCGGGCGCTGATCATGGCGCTCGGCGGCCGCATGGAGCAGGCCCGCGACGCGGCGTCGGAGGCATCCGACCTGGCCGACCGGCTCCACTACCCGGTGGGCCAGGCGGCGGCGCTCGAGGCCCAGGGCGCGACCGCCGAGGACCTCGACCACGGCAACGCGCTGCTGGAGCAGGCCGCGAGCGCGTGGACGGGGATCGGCCGGCCGCTCGACGCCGCCCGCTGCCGGCTGGCACTCGGGAAGCGGCTGGCGAAGTGCGGCGACCCGCGCACCCGCGAGGTGCTCGAGGGTGTCGCCGGGGAGCTCGACGCGCTCGGCGTCGCGCACCTGGCCGCCATGGCACGCCAGAGCGTGCGCGCGGCAGCCGGCTGACGCCTCGCGGACGACCTAGGAGGTCTGGTCGGCCCCGACGATCACGACCACCGACGCGACGCCCCCGAGGGCCTGCGAGTCGGGGTCGATCGGCTCGACCTCGTTGATGCCGAGCCGGCGCGCCACGAGGCGCGCCTCGCGGTCGGCGCCCTCGGAGAACAGGACCACCGA